>Ga0182742_1001102_pt1 | contig 36575 bp, 30 predicted proteins | sample eDN5th37CBELigMG_FD_128880 | JGI IMG/M metagenome (GOLD analysis project Ga0182742, IMG submission 128880) | Enriched Miracle-Growth compost microbial communities from Emeryville, California, USA - eDNA 5th pass 37_C BE-Lig MG (version 2)... ... | reverse complement strand
TAGTGTAAACTAGTAAGATCCCTCGAAGATGACGAGGTTGATAGGTCAGAGGTGGAAGCGCGGTGACGTGTGGAGCTGACTGATACTAATCGATCGAGGACTTAACCAAAATGAAAGGCTGAGGCGACTGGTCAGCCTCGAAAGGAACTTGCGCTTCTGTCGAAAAAGTCGATAGACTTTGACAGAGGAAGTGAAGTTACTAAAGAGGTTAGGAGCCGAAGCTAGACAATACCAATGAATGATAGTCTTGTACAACGTTATCTAGTTTTGAAGGAATGAATCCCTTCATAATTGTTTGGTGGCAATAGCAAAGAGGTCACACCCGTTCCCATACCGAACACGGAAGTTAAGCTCTTTTGCGCCGATGGTAGTTAGGGGTTTCCCCTTGTGAGAGTAGGACGTTGCCAAACAAAAAAGAATAGTGAAAACTTAACGGGTTCCGTTAACTATCGAATACATTAAAAATGCAATGCAAAATGACCTTCAAATTGTACGATAATTTGAAGGTCTATTTTTATTATATTAAAGGGATTTTGATAACTATTTTTGGGGAATTTGTAGTGCAAATTGTATATTAAAATGTGGAGGTACAATAGCCAGTGTACCTCAGCAAAATATACATCATTTTTCCTTGCAAATTGTTATACAGAAGATATTGGTTAGACTTAGATATAATGGAAAGTTAATTTCACTGTTTTTGAAAAATAAACGGAAAAATTCCCGCTAAATTGGGAAATAGGCATATTTGCTACATAATAAGGGGAGTTTTTCCGTTTATATAGTTAAAGATCCTTGGAATTCACCTTATTAAGAGCAGTTAACCGGAATATCTCCGCTTATACACGCTTATTAAGCTTCCCAATATAAAAATAGCAGGAAATTTTCCGCCTATTCTTACCTGAACAACAATGATACCAACATACAAAGAATTGACAATTAAAAGCAAAATAGCAAGGGTAGAAACCCTTGCTATTTTTTTATCCTCTAGACTTACAAACTGCCCTGCATTTTATAGTGAAAATTGACGTTTGGCGATAGGAAACGAAACCCTTTAGCGAAAACTAGTCTTTCTTGTAATCTACACTAACTATGAGTCAGTGTAGATGCCTCAGGAACTTTCCTCCTTTTTTTGTATGTTTATTTTATGAACAAAAGGTAACTCTTTTAATGAATCAAGAATATTTATTTGACTATTTATGTCTGTACTTAATAATAATATCGAATATTGCATCAAGCTTCTTTGATCGTGTTCATAATCCTCAACAGCGAATTCTATAATACTGACCCTTTCCTTTGATAATCTTTTGTTAATCTCATTAAGGGCACCTGCCTTATGCTCGATAATAATTGATAAAGTGACAAGAGCTTCAATACTTCTCCTTTTATACCTTGCTTCCAGCTTATTTAAGAATATTAATGTAATAATAATAATAAGTGTAGTTAGAATAGCCTCAAAGTACATACCCACACCAACAACGATCCCGAGACCTGCAACAACCCAAATACTTGCTGCTGTAGTAAGACCTTTAACAGTAATTCCTCGATGAACTAGTATTGTCCCTGCTCCAAGAAATCCGATACCGGATATGATATAGGATGGTATTCTAGCAGGGTCAAATCGAATGACTTCTTGATTCTCTTGTATGTAGGGTTCAAATCCAAAAAGTGATACAAGCATTAACAGACATGAACCCACACCAACGAGTATGTGTGTGCGAAGTCCAGCAGGATGATTCTTAATTTCTCGCTCAATACCTATAAGGCCACTTAGTAAAACGATTAAGAAAAGTCTAATGGTTGTTGTAATCATTTCATCAGTTATAAATGTCAAAAATACCGCCTCCATAGATGGTTCCATTAATAAATTTCTACATACTATTATTATAGATAGTTATGAATGTATATAGATATCTCTTCATAAATATAGTAGTTACTATAACAATCTTTAAATTATCTAGTTAAAATAATTTATATGAAGAATAGGTTGTAATATTCACTACTGTATTATGTAATTTGTTGAAAAATAAATGGTTATTTCAAAAAGCGTTACCAGTGTGTTTTGAGATGGTGAAATTTTGGAAATGATAATTATTGACTAGGTTTAGTACTCAGTGGTTGAAAATTTTCCGAATTCATTTTATAGTAAGGTTATAGTCAAATATAGTCAAAGTCAAGGTGGGGTGGGAGCAGTGAGAAATATTTCTGATATTATTGAACAATATTTGAAAGAAGTACTCAATATGAGTGACCGAGATATTGTTGAAATTAAACGGAGTGAAATTGCTGACAAATTTGAATGTGTCCCATCTCAAATAAATTATGTTATTAATACCAGGTTTACCTTAGAGAGAGGCTACTTAGTTGAAAGTAAACGCGGAGGTGGGGGCTACATCCGAATTATGAAGGTCAAAGCCAATGATGATGCACAATTATTTGAACAGCTAATTCAATTAATAGAAAAAAGGATTAGTCAAGCAAGTGCTGAAGGTGTGATTTTCAGGTTAGTTGATGAGGGTGTAATTTCAAAGCGCGAAGCTAAAATTATGCTTAGTGTAATCGATCGTTCCGTTCTATTTATTGAATTACCATATAGGGATGAGTTGCGAGCAAGAATGCTAAAAGCAATGCTTACGTCATTAATGTATAAATAACCTCGTTGAACGTTAATATAAAGTATTTAATGACTATATAGGAGAGGTGACAGTGATGATTTGTCAAGAATGTAAAATGAGGCCGGCAACGCTACATTTTACAAAAATTATTAACGGAGATAAAACAGAAGTCCATATTTGTGAACATTGTGCTCAGGATAAAAGTGAAATGATGATGTTCTCAGGTAATAGTGGATTTTCAATTAATAATTTATTAGCTGGCTTATTAAATATCGATCCGACGAAAGCAGAAGCGAATCAACATACATTTCCAAAGAATGATATCTTGCAGTGCAGCAAATGTAAGATGACTTATCAGCAATTTGCGAAGGTTGGAAGATTTGGTTGTTCAAATTGTTATAAAACCTTTGGAGATCAACTTAACCCCATATTAAAACGAGTTCATAGTGGGAATACACACCATTCTGGGAAAATCCCTAAACGAATTGGTGGTAGTATACATTTAAGAAAAAAAGTAGGAGAATTAAAACAGCAACTTCAGAAATTTATTCTATCTGAGGAATTTGAAAAGGCTGCAGAGGTACGAGATCAAATCCGAGAGTTAGAAAAAAACTTAGGCGGACCTAGAGAGGAGGGGCAATGATTCGATGTCACTTGAAAAGTTTATTCAAAAAGCAATTAGTCCTTGGATGAACCAAGATGGACCAGAATCTGATATTGTGCTAAGTTCGAGGATTCGGTTAGCTAGGAACTTAGATAATATGTTATTTCCAACGTTGGCTTCTAATGAAGATGCAAAAGCGGTCATTCAGACTTTTCAAGAGAAATTCTCAAATAAGTCATTTTCTCCAATAGGTACATTTGAATTGTTGAAGATGAATGAACTTCAACCAATTGAAAAACGTGTATTGGTAGAGAAGCATCTTATTAGCCCTCATCTTGCAGAAGACTCAACATTCGGTGCATGTCTGCTATCGGAAAATGAAGAAGTTAGTATTATGATTAATGAAGAAGACCATTTACGAATACAATGTTTATTCCCAGGATTACAACTAGAGAAATCTTTAAAGCTTGCCAATGATTTGGATGATTGGATTGAAGCAGATGTCGATTATGCATTTGACGAAACAAGGGGTTACTTAACTAGCTGTCCAACCAATGTAGGGACTGGGTTACGTGCTTCCGTAATGATGCACTTGCCAGCGTTAATTTTAACTCAACAAATGAATCGAATTATCCCTGCAATTAATCAGTTAGGTTTGGTTGTAAGAGGAATTTATGGAGAAGGTAGCGAAGCATTAGGTAATATCTTTCAAATCTCTAATCAAATTACCCTAGGGAAATCTGAGGAAGATATTGTTGATGACTTAAATAGTGTTGTGAGTCAATTGATTTCTCAGGAACGATCAGCAAGAGAAGCATTAGTGAAGACCTCTAACATACAATTAGAAGATAGGGTGTTTCGTTCTTATGGAACGTTAGCAAATAGCCGTATCATTGATTCTAAGGAAACGGCGAAATGTTTATCAGATGTTCGCTTAGGGATTGATTTAGGATATATAAAAAACATTTCTAGAAATATTTTAAGTGAACTTATGATACTCACACAATCTGGTTTTTTACAACTATATGCTGGTGGTGCCTTAAGGCCTAACGAAAGAGATATTAGAAGAGCAACATTAATAAGAGAACGATTAAAATTAGAAAATAAAAACCCATATGACACGGAGGTTGATGAATCATGATGTTTGGTAGATTTACAGAACGTGCTCAAAAAGTGTTAGCGTTGGCGCAGGAAGAAGCAGTCCGTCTAGGTCATAATAATATTGGGACAGAGCATATTTTACTAGGTTTAATTCGTGAAGGGGAAGGGATTGCGGCAAAGGCATTAGTTGCTCTTGGGTTAGGCCCTGACAAAATTCAGAAAGAGGTTGAAGCATTAATTGGTCGTGGCCATGAGGCTTCTCAGACTATACACTATACACCGCGCGCAAAAAAGGTTATCGAGCTTTCTATGGATGAAGCTCGAAAGTTAGGACATTCTTATGTTGGGACAGAACATATATTATTAGGGTTAATCCGAGAAGGTGAAGGTGTAGCTGCCAGAGTGTTAAATAATTTAGGTGTATCCCTAAATAAGGCACGTCAACAGGTTCTACAGTTGCTAGGAAGTAATGAGTCATCATCAGGCCATCAAGGCGGGGGAGCACAGAATGCCAATACACCTACTTTGGATAGCCTCGCTCGTGATTTAACATCGATTGCAAGGGAAGGTAGCTTAGACCCTGTTATTGGTCGAAGTAAAGAAATCCAACGGGTTATTGAAGTCTTAAGTCGTCGTACAAAGAATAACCCAGTATTGATTGGTGAACCTGGTGTAGGTAAAACCGCAATAGCCGAAGGTTTAGCACAGCAAATTGTTAATAACGAGGTACCAGAGACATTACGTGATAAGCGTGTCATGACGCTTGATATGGGTACTGTGGTAGCTGGAACAAAATACCGTGGTGAATTTGAAGATCGTTTGAAAAAAGTTATGGATGAGATTCGCCAGGCTGGCAATATTATCTTGTTCATTGATGAGCTTCATACGTTGATTGGAGCTGGTGGTGCAGAAGGTGCTATTGATGCTTCAAATATTTTAAAACCGTCATTGGCACGTGGAGAATTACAATGTATTGGTGCAACAACGTTAGATGAGTATAGAAAGTATATTGAGAAGGATGCAGCTTTAGAAAGAAGATTCCAACCAATACAGGTTGATGAACCTACAATTGAAGAATCAATTCAGATTTTACAAGGATTACGAGACCGCTATGAAGCGCATCACCGTGTATCCATTTCTGATGAATCGATTGTTCAAGCAGTAAAATTATCAGATCGATATATATCTGACCGCTTTTTACCAGATAAGGCGATTGACCTAATCGATGAAGCTGGCTCTAAAGTACGTCTCCGTTCTTATACAGCTCCACCTAATTTAAAAGAGCTTGAACAGAAGCTAGAGGAAGTTCGAAAGGAAAAGGATGCAGCGGTTCAAAGTCAAGAGTTTGAAAAAGCGGCATCATTGCGTGACACAGAGCAGCGTTTACGTGAAAAGTTAGAAGAAACAAAGAAAACGTGGAAAGAAAAGCAAGGCCAAGAAAACTCTGAGGTAACGGTTGAAGACATTGCACTAGTTGTTTCAAGCTGGACTGGAATTCCTGTATCCAAATTAGCTCAAACAGAGACTGATAAACTATTGAATATGGAGGAAATTCTCCATTCACGAGTAATTGGTCAAGAGGAAGCAGTAATTGCAGTTGCGAAGGCTGTTAGACGCGCAAGAGCCGGGCTCAAAGACCCTAAGCGTCCGATTGGTTCGTTCATATTCTTAGGACCTACAGGTGTCGGTAAAACAGAATTAGCACGTGCACTTGCTGAGTCAATGTTTGGCGATGAAGATTCAATGATTAGAATTGATATGTCTGAATATATGGAGAAACATTCAACATCTCGTCTAGTCGGTTCACCTCCAGGATATGTAGGATACGATGAAGGCGGTCAATTAACTGAAAAAATTCGCCGTAAACCATATTCTGTTGTGCTATTAGACGAAATTGAAAAAGCACATCCAGATGTATTTAATATCCTACTACAAGTGTTAGAGGATGGACGCTTAACTGATTCAAAAGGTCGGACAGTTGATTTTAGAAATACAATTTTAATCATGACATCAAACGTAGGAGCAGATACATTAAAACGTAACAAATATGTTGGCTTTAATCTTCAAGATGAAGGGCAAGATTATAAGGACATGAAAGGAAAAGTCATGACGGAGTTGAAAAAGGCCTTTCGTCCTGAATTCTTAAACCGTATTGATGAGATTATTGTCTTCCATTCACTTGAGAAGAAACATCTAAAAGAGATTGTTTCACTAATGGCCGACCAATTAACAAAACGATTAAAAGAACAAGAAATTGATTTAGCATTATCAAATGCCGCAATGGAGAGAATTGCCGAGGAAGGTTATGACCCAGAGTATGGAGCACGCCCATTACGTCGAGCAATCCAAAAACAAGTAGAAGACCGTTTATCTGAAGAACTGTTAAAAGGGGCAATAGATAAAGGTCAAAAGATTATCTTGGATTTTGAAAATGGAGAGTTTATTGTTCGAAGTGCGGAAAAGGTAAGATAGAGCTAGATTATTACTTTAAATATATTTACTCAATATATCATTATTAGTTGTAAAATAAGCCTAGGGCAAGAGCTGACTCGGTAGTTATGGGTAACCTTCGAATATATCAGTAGACTAAATTCGAGGGTTCCTCTCTAAGAGCCAGCTCTCTTTATTTTTCTTATTACTATCGACTGTAAAACAGATTCATCGAAAAATAACAAGGGAGAAAAAGGTCTCTAGGATGGAAAAAGAGGAATTTAGAGATAAACTTCTGTCGCAACCTGTTATTCATGTAGATAATTAGTCATAATTACTGTAAGGGATTGGTATTCTAATAAGAGAGGGTTTATACATGGTAAAAAAGAAAACTAAATTTGCATGTCAATCATGTGGCTATGAATCACCTAAATGGATGGGGAAATGCCCTGGTTGTAGTTCCTGGAATACGTTAGTAGAAGAAGTAGAACAAAAGACAACTCGAAGAGGAGCGTTTGCTCACTCTAGTTCGACAATTGTAACAAAACCATCACCAATTACGTCTATTGAGACAGTAACAGAACCAAGAATTCTTACCGAAAGTAAGGAGTTTAACAGGGTTCTCGGTGGTGGAATTGTTAAAGGTTCATTAGTGCTAATAGGAGGGGACCCAGGGATTGGTAAATCGACATTATTACTACAGGTTTCTTCACAACTAGCAAAAGATAACAAGATCCTATATATTTCTGGGGAGGAGTCTGTCAAGCAGACAAAACTACGCTCAGATCGCTTAGGTGTTACCTCAAATCAACTATATGTTTTATCGGAAACAGATTTAGAACATATCTTACAATCAATATCAGAACTTGAGCCTTCATTTGTAGTGGTTGATTCTATTCAAACAATATATCACTCGGAGGTAAGCTCTGCTCCCGGAAGTGTCTCACAGGTTAGAGAATGCACGGCGGAGTTAATGCGGATTGCAAAAACAAAAGGAATTGCCATTTTTATAGTCGGGCATGTAACAAAGGAAGGATCAATTGCTGGCCCAAGACTATTAGAACATATGGTCGACACTGTCCTGTATTTTGAAGGGGAGCGTCATCATACTTATCGGATTTTAAGAGCAGTTAAAAATAGGTTCGGGTCAACAAATGAAATGGGTATTTTTGAAATGAAGGAAACAGGCCTTGATGAGGTCGCCAATCCTTCTGAAATTTTCCTTGAGGAACGTTCACAAGGTGCAGCGGGCTCCACTGTTGTAGCTTCAATGGAAGGGACACGTCCAGTCCTTGTCGAAATCCAAGCACTCATTTCGCCGACTAGCTTCGGTAATCCAAGAAGAATGGCAACAGGTGTTGACCAAAACCGAATATCACTCTTAATGGCAGTATTGGAAAAAAGAGTTGGATTACTGCTCCAAAATCAGGATGCATACATAAAGGTTGCTGGTGGAGTGAAACTCGATGAACCAGCAATAGACCTTGCGGTTGCGATTAGTATCGCTTCAAGCTTTAGAGATAAGCCATCTAATCCTGGTGATGTGTTTATTGGAGAAGTCGGGCTTACAGGTGAGGTCAGAAGGGTGTCGAGAATTGAGCAAAGAGTTCAAGAAGCTGAAAAGCTTGGGTTTAACCGAGTAATCCTGCCTGAACGCAATTTAGGTGGTTGGACTGTTCCAAAGGGAATAGAAGTGGTTGGTGTAAGTGACATACGTCAAGCTCTTCAGTATTCGTTAGGAGGATAAAAAATGGATGAAATTCAATATAGTGACAAGACTTTATCACAAGTATTACAATTTGTAGCCCCTGGGTCCCCATTACGCGTTGGGATTGAAAATGTCCTACGTGCCAATACTGGTGGATTGATTGTGGTAGGGTACAACAATTTGATGAAACAAATTGTTGATGGTGGATTTCATATAGATTGTAAATTTACTCCTGCGTCACTATATGAACTTGCAAAAATGGACGGAGCGATCATTTTAAATGAAATAGGTAGTAAAATTCTAATTGCAAATGCACAGCTCATGCCAGATCCCAAAACCCTCTCGTCTGAAACAGGAATGAGACATAGGACGGCTGAAAGGGTTGCAAGACAAACTGGTAATTTGGTTATTGCAATCTCGCAAAGAAGAAATGTAATAACCTTGTATCAAGGAGAGTTTCGTTATGCACTAAAAGATATTGGAGTAATCTTGACAAAGGGAAATCAAGCGATTCAAACTCTAGATAAGTATAAGTCAGTATTAAACCAAGCAATAACTGATTTAGGATTATTAGAATTCGAAGAACTTGTTACCTTATCGGAAGTTTTAGAGGTACTACACAGAATTGAAATGGTCGTGCGCATTAAAAGTGAAATCCTTTGCTATATAAATGAATTGGGTACAGAAGGACGATTATTGCGCCTTCAATTAACCGAGTTATTAGTGAACGTGGAAGAAGAAGCTGCACTTATTCTTAAGGATTATTTACATGATAAAAATAGTGACCCTTATTCTGTCTTAGAGCAACTACAGCAGCTTTCTAACAATGAATTACTTGATGATACCGTACTTTTAAAACTCCTTGGTTATCCTCATCTAACAGATGTTGAGGAAATTGTAAGTCCTAGAGGATATCGCCTATTAAATAAAGTACCACGACTACCTCCGCTTATAATAGAAAATCTAGTTCAGCGATTTCACACCCTAAAGAATATATTAGCAGCAACAGTTGAGGACCTTGATTCTGTTGATGGAATTGGAGAGGTAAGGGCAAAGAAGATAAAGGAAGGGTTAAAGAATATTAACAAACAACTACTTATCGATCGAAAGATATGAGTTGCTAGATGTATTTCCCGTATGGTAAAATTATAAGTTATTTTTGACGGCAGAATAAGTTAATGGTAATCTAAAATAATATATTAGCATTGCTTTACAGAAGCATGTCATTACGTTTACATTTTTAAAAAACTATTTAAACTATGTTTCAATTATTATAAAGTGTTAATAATGATAAGAGGAGGTGAAGGAATGTTAAAACGTATTGTTCAGTTATTTTTCCTAATTGTCGGAGGGACGCTCGGGATCTTCTTTATTCCGGAATTATTTGAATTGCTAAATATCAATGATGTACCTTACTTAGATAAACCATATACGCTAGCTGTATTAGGTGCTATTATCTTATTTATTACTACTTTTTGGTTAGTAGATTACATTGTTGGTTTGATAAAATGGCTTGAGGAAACCCTTGTGAAGGCCCCTGTGACTGATGTGATTTTTGGGAGTTTAGGTCTTATTTTTGGACTTATTGTAGCCTTTCTCATTGTGATTCCATTAGGAAAAATTGAACTAGTTGTCGTAAATACTGTCATTCCGATTTTTGTTACTCTTTTATTAGGTTATTTAGGTTTTCAGGTTGGCTTTAAAAAGCGAGATGAGTTGCTTACTCTTTTCTCAATTTCCAGTAAGACCAAGAGAAAGGGTCTAGAAGAGGAAGAAGTTGATCTTCAGGTTGGTAAATTAAAAATTCTTGATACGAGCGTTATTATTGATGGGCGAATTGCGGATATTTGCCAAACTGGCTTTTTAGAGGGGACGATTGTCATTCCTCAATTTGTATTAGAAGAGTTACAACATATTGCTGATTCTTCTGATGTACTTAAACGTAATCGAGGTCGAAGAGGGTTAGATATTTTAAACCGAATTCAAAAGGAATTATCTATTAAAGTAGAGATTTATGAAGGCGATTTTGAAGAGATTCAAGAGGTAGATAGCAAACTTGTTAAGTTAGCAAAGCTTACCCATGGTGTAGTGGTAACTAATGACTATAATTTAAATAAGGTTTGTGAACTGCAAAAGGTAGCTGTTTTAAATATCAATGATTTGGCGAATGCGGTGAAACCAGTTGTTCTTCCTGGGGAAGAATTAAATGTACAGGTAATTAAGGATGGAAAAGAGCATAACCAAGGAATTGCATATCTAGACGATGGTACGATGATTGTTGTTGAGGACGGAAGGGATTATATTGGTAAAAAAATTGATGTACTCGTAACAAGTGTTTTACAAACATCGGCAGGTAGAATGATATTTGCAAAACCCAAATTGCTAGAAAAGGCCTTATAATTATAGTGGTAGCGGAGGTAAACATCTTATAGGAGACAAGGCATGAAGCTCGCTAATTTTCTATGCGAGTAATCTTTTTTAGTTCAGGGCCTGTTTCTTTAAAATGTCGACCTCTTTTTCTGTGTTTATAGGTTTTTAAATGGAGAGATGGAAATGAGTAAGAATGGAGATAGCGGAAATACATATCAAGTTGTTATACCTGCAGCAGGTCAAGGGAAAAGAATGAAAGCGGGGAAGAATAAACAGTTTATTACCTTGAACTCAAAGCCGATTATCATTCATACTTTACTTGTATTTGAAAGGGATCCGTTATGTAATGGAATTGTATTGGTGATTAATGAACAAGAACAGGCAGAGTTTGCATCCCTTTTAACGAAATATGATATTCAAAAAGTCCATCAATTTGCGTACGGTGGCGGAGAAAGACAACATAGTGTGTATAATGGTTTGCGGCAAGTCGACGATACAGAAATTGTTTTAATCCATGATGGTGCTCGACCTTTTATTAAAAAGGGAATCATCCATAATTTGGTGAAAGAAGCTCAAATACATGGTGCTGCAACGGTGGCTGTTCGAGTCAAAGATACAATAAAGCGTGTGTCGAATGAGTTTATTGTAAAGGATACTGTCGAGAGGACAGGGTTATGGTCTGTTCAAACTCCACAGGCATTTAAATTACAGTTATTATTAAAAGCTCACCAACATGCTTCAGCAACTAATTACTTGGGAACAGATGATGCAAGTTTAGTTGAACGTTTAGGGGAAGTTGTGTATATTGTTGAGGGAGATTATAAGAATATTAAGCTTACAACACCAGATGATTTACTTTTTGCTGAAGCTATACTACAACAGTGGACAAGTTAATATCATTGTAAGGAGGAGCCGATAGTGCGTATTGGTCAAGGTTTTGATGTTCATCAGCTTGTTGAAGGTAGACCCCTCATTATTGGAGGAATCACCATTCCATATGAAAAGGGATTACAAGGTCACTCAGATGCTGATGTATTATTACATACAATTGCGGATGCTTGTTTAGGAGCAGTTGGAGCGGGTGATATCGGAAAACACTTTCCAGACACAGATCCTGCTTTCAAAAATGCAGATTCAGCTGTACTATTAGAACAGGTGTGGGAAATTATTAAGAATAATGGCTATCAATTAGGGAATCTCGACTGTACAATTATTGCCCAAAAACCTAAGATGGCACCATATATTGAACAAATGAGAGAAATGATAGCAGAGCTTTTAAATGCAAATGTTCAACAAATTAATGTAAAGGCAACAACTACTGAAAAACTAGGGTTTACAGGAAGAGAAGAGGGAATTGCTGCACAAGCAGTCGTTTTACTCCTAGAAAAATAGAATATGATTTAAGGTGGGGTAATTATGTCAAAGGAAGTAAGGGTTCGATATGCGCCAAGTCCGACTGGTCATTTACATATAGGAAATGCACGTACAGCATTATTTAACTATTTATTTGCTCGCAATCAAAACGGGAAATTTATTATCCGGATTGAAGATACGGATAAAAAACGTAATATTGAAGGTGGAGAAGAGAGCCAATTAAAGTATTTAAAGTGGCTTGGAATTGAGTGGGATGAAAGCACTGATGTAGGGGGGGAATATGGCCCATATCGTCAATCAGAGCGAACAGACATTTATAAAGAATACTATGGAGAGCTACTTGAACGTGGACTAGCTTATAAGTGCTATTGTACAGAAGAAGAGATCGAACAAGAAAGACTAGAGCAAATGGAAAAAGGTGAAATGCCAAGATATTCAGGAAAATGCCGGCACTTAACCGAACAACAACGGGAACAGCTTGAAAGTGAAGGGCGGAAACCAAGCATACGTTTTATTGTTCCTGAAGGAAAAGAGTACCGCTTTAATGATATGGTGAAAGGTGATATTGCGTTTGAATCAGATGGAATTGGCGATTATGTAATTGTAAAAAAGGATGGAACGCCTACCTATAATTTTGCAGTAGCTGTCGATGATCATTTGATGGCAATTAGCCATGTGCTACGTGGTGAAGATCATATTTCTAATACTCCAAAGCAAATGATGATTTATGAAGCGTTTGGTTGGGATATTCCAATCTTTGGTCATATGACATTGATTGTTAATGAAAACCGAAAAAAGTTAAGTAAACGTGATGAATCGATTATACAATTTATCGAGCAATATGAAGAATTAGGATACCTTCCTGAAGCACTTTTTAATTTTATCGGGTTATTAGGTTGGTCTCCGGCAGGTGAAGAGGAGATCTTTAACAAGGATACATTTATTGAAATTTTTGATGCGAAAAGATTATCAAAATCTCCTGCAGTATTTGATACACAAAAATTAACTTGGATGAATAACCAGTACGTAAAAACATTAAATGAAGATAAGTTGATGGAAATTTCCCTACCTCACTTAATAAAAGCAGGTCGTGTTAGTTCAACTCTTACTGAGGAAGAGAGAAATTGGGCAAAGGAGTTAATTGTCCTTCATCAAGAAAAGATGAGTTACGGTGCAGAAATTGTTGAATTAACAGAACTATTCTTTAAGGAAGAATTAGAGTATAGTGAAGAGGCCCAAGCAGTTCTCAATGAAGAGCAAGTGCCAGAGGTAATGACAGCATTTTTGAATGAACTCACAGCATTAGAATCATTTACAGCAGAAGAAATAAAAGCAGCTATGAAGGCTGTTCAAAAGGCAACAGGTCATAAAGGGAAAAAATTGTTTATGCCAATTCGCGTAGCTGCAACTGGTCAAACTCACGGACCTGACTTACCAAAGGCGATTCATTTACTAGGGAAGGAAAAGATTGTATCTCGGGTTCAGAAGGTATTGAATTAACATAAGTGATAAAATATAATATTAATTACGAAATAGTAATAGTGTAAAGTGTTGAGAAGGAGAGTAGGAAAACATTTGCATGATAGAGAGAACCACCATCGGCTGAAAGTGGTTTATGTTAAGTGTTTTTTGAAATGCACCTTTCGAGCCTCTTTATGAAAGTAATAGTGAAGATGCTATTCATCAGTAATAAAGAGCGGCCACTCACCGTTAAAGGAGCTAAGTTGAGGTAGTTTGTCTTGATTTTCTACCTAAACAGAGTGGAACCGCGTTTATAAGCGTCTCTGTGTATTAGCACAGGGGCGCTTTTTTTACTTTTTGAGAAGCGTTAGTTTTAAATACAACTAACGGGGAAAGGAGTGAGACGACAAATGTTTAAAATCATGAAAGAAGATATCGATGTAGTGTTTGAGCAAGACCCAGCTGCGCGTACTATATTTGAAGTGGTCTTAACATACTCAGGATTGCATGCGATTTGGCTACATCGAATTGCACATGGGTTTTACAAACGAAAGTTATATTTTATCGCACGTCTTATCTCTCAAATTAGTAGATTTTTTACAGGTATTGAAATACATCCTGGTGCTAAAATAGGACGCCGCTTTTTTATCGACCACGGCATGGGAGTTGTTATCGGAGAGACTTGTGAAATTGGCAATAATGTAACAGTCTTTCAAGGTGTAACATTAGGCGGGACTGGAAAAGAAAAGGGAAAAAGGCACCCTACTATAAACGATAATGCACTCATTGCAACTGGTGCGAAAGTATTAGGGTCCATTACAATTGGTGAGAATTCAAAGGTAGGAGCTGGTGCTGTAGTTTTAAGCGATGTTCCACCAAATTCAACAGTCGTCGGTATTAAGGGGCGTGTCGTTATTCAGGATGGTGTTAGAATTAATAAACTAAATCATTGTGATGTTCCCGACCCAATTGCTGACCGATTGAAAGAATTAGAAGAAGAGATTTCGAAATTGAAGAATGAAGTAAGATATAAAAGAAAAGAGGAAAAGGAAAATGTCCATTAAACTATACAACACATTAACCAGAAAGAAGGAACTGTTTCAACCAATTGAAGAAAACAAGGTGAAAATGTATGTTTGTGGGCCTACTGTCTATAATTATATTCATATTGGTAATGCTAGACCTGCAATCGTATTTGATACAGTACGCCGTTATTTTGAATATAGAGGGTATGAGGTGAACTTTGTATCTAATTTCACTGACGTAGATGATAAATTAATTAAGGCAGCTAATGAGCTTGGGGAAGAGGTACCAGTTATAGCCGACCGTTTTATAAATGCTTATTTTGAAGATGTTAAGGCATTAGGCTGCAAGGAAGCAACTGTCCATCCACGCGTAACGGAAAATATTGAAATAATTATTGATTTTATCCAAGCACTGATAGATAAAGGGTTTGCATACGAGCAGGGCGGTGACGTGTACTATAAAACAAGATCTTTCCGAGGATACGGTAAACTATCACATCAGTCCATTGACGAACTACGAGTAGGGGCTCGAATTGAAGTCGGTGAAAAGAAACAAGATTCGTTAGATTTCGTGTTATGGAAGGCCGCTAAAGCTGGAGAGATTTATTGGGAGAGTCCTTGGGGGGATGGGCGTCCGGGATGGCATATTGAGTGCTCTGCAATGGCAAAGAAATATTTAGGTGAGACGATTGATATTCATGCTGGTGGTCAGGATTTAGCATTTCCACATCATGAAAATGAGATTGCTCAATCTGAGGCTGCTAATGGGAAAACATTTGCTAACTACTGGATGCATAATGGATACATTAATATAGATAACGAGAAAATGTCAAAATCGCTAGGTAATTTTATTCTTGTTCATCACATCATTAAGCAGCATGATCCACAACTCATTCGCTTTTTTATGCTTTCTGTACATTATCGCCATCCAATCAATTATAGTGAGGAATTATTGGAAAGTACCAAAAAAGGTTTAGAACGACTTCGTACATCGTTTGCCAATCTAAAACATCGTATCGACAGTAGTACAAATTTAACAACGGACGATGAAGAGTGGCTAAATAAGATTTCAAATTTGCATGACGAATTTCTCGTTGCAATGGATGATGACTTTAATACCGCAAATGCAATTTCAACCTTATTCGAGCTATCTAAGCAAACAAATTATTACCTAGAATCGAAAAATACATCAACCAAGGTGATAGCTTCTTTTATTGAGATGTTTGAGCGTTTATTTGGTGTGTTAGGGTTAGCTCTAGAAGATGAGGAGCTGCTAGATGAGGAGATTGAAGAACTAATTGAAAAGCGAATTGAAGCAAGAAAAAATAGAGATTTTGCTTTGGCAGATCAAATTCGTGATGAATTAAAGGAGAAAAATGTCATCCTTGAAGACACTCCACAAGGGACTAGATGGAAAAGAGGATAAATATGTTTGACTCACAATCAACGATAGATGCTCATCAACTGAATAGCCTCGCACTTGCCTATATGGGTGATGCTGTTTATGAGTTGTACGTTCGGCATCACTTACTAGAAAGCGGGAAGGTGAGGCCTAATCAGCTCCATAACATAGCGAAACGGTATGTATCTGCAAAGGCACAGTCGTTTGTTGTTCATCGCCTTCTCGACGAAGGATATTTTACAGAGGAAGAAGAAGCAATAATAAGACGCGGTAGAAATGCAAAAAGTGGGACAGTTCCCAAAAACACTGATGTCCAAACATATCGTTATAGCACGGCGATTGAGGCTTTAATAGGTTTTCATCATCTAACAAAAAATGTTAACAGAGTAGAACAAATTATGCTCTCCGCCTTTACTATCATTGAGGAATCTCTAAAAGGTTAAAAGAAAGGAGGAAGTTACATGGCAAATGATTTTATTATCGGTAGAAACCCTATTATTGAAGTATTAAAATCGGAAAGAGAGATTAATAAAATTTGGATAGCGGAAGGTTCCCAAAAGGGATCAATGACAAAAATTATTCAGTTGGCCAAAGAACAAGGAATACAAACACAGTTTGTACCAAAGAAAAAGATTGACCAAATGGTGGAAGGAAATCATCAGGGGGTAGTTGCTCAGGTTGCTGCATATAAGTACGCTGAAATTGATGATTTATTTCAAAAAGCAGCAGAAAGAAATGAAGATCCGTTTTTTCTATTGTTGGATGAAATTGAAGACCCACATAATCTTGGATCGATTTTACGAACGGCAGATGCTGTCGGTGCTCATGGAGTTATAATTCCTAAAAGAAGAGCCGTTGGTTTAACAGCCACAGTCGCAAAATCCTCTACAGGGGCCATTGAGCATATACCAGTTGCACGTGTTACAAATTTAGCACGTGCAATTGATGATATAAAGGAACGTGGAGTTTGGGTAGCCGGAACGGATGCAAAAGGGAAAGATGATTATCGGAATATTGATGGTAACATGCCGTTATGTTTGGTAATTGGCAGTGAGGGGAAAGGCGTAGGCAGGTTAATAAAAGAAAAATGTGACTTTTTAATCCACCTTCCAATGAAAGGAAAAGTAACTTCTCTCAACGCTTCTGTCGCAGCAAGTCTCTTAATGTATGAGGTTTATCGCAAACGCTATCCGCTTCGGGGTTAACGTTATGAATATCCTTCTTGTTGATGGATACAACATCATTGGAGCTTGGCCAGAGCTCCGAAAATTAAAAAATATTGATTTTGCCGCAGCACGGGATTTATTGATTGAAAAGATGGCCGAATATCAAGCATACACGGGGTACAGAGTAATTGTTGTATATGATGCACACCTTGTACCAGGGACAGAGAAAAAAAGCAAGAACTATAAGGTTGAAGTTATTTTCACACGGGAGAATGAAACAGCAGATGAACGTATTGAAAAACTAGCAATCGAATTGAATGATATACGAACGCAAATACATGTCGCTACATCGGACTTTACAGAACAATGGGCAATTTTTGGACAAGGCGCACTTCGGAAGTCGGCTCGTGAACTACTAAACGAAATGGAGTCTATTGATAAAAAAATTGCAACCAAAGTAAATAAGACATACCAAAAAAAGAGTTTATCCAAAATCCCACTTTCTAGCGAAGTGGCAGAAATTTTCGAAAAATGGCGTCGCGGAGAGAGATGAACTGTTGACGCTTACAAAATAAGTCCTGTATAATGATTCTATCTAAGTGCGGTCGGGGGGATCGGCGTGAGTTCAAACTTCACTGGAAATAGCAACACGGTTTTTGAACGATTAGAAGATGAAGAATTGGTAGAATTGGTCCATATTGGGGAAAGTGATGCACTTGATTACTTAATCAATAAGTACAAGAATTTTGTACGTGCCAAAGCAAGGTCTTACTTTTTGATTGGTGCAGATAGGGAAGATATTGTTCAAGAAGGTATGATTGGTTTGTATAAAGCGATTCGTGATTTTAGAGAGGACAAGCTTACCTCGTTCAAGGCATTTGCAGAACTATGTATTACTAGGCAGATTATTACTGCGATAAAAACAGCTACAAGACAAAAACATATCCCATTGAATTCGTATGTATCATTGGACAAGCCCATATATGATGAGGAATCTGATCGGACTCTGATGGATGTTATTTCTGGTGCGAAAATTATGGATCCTGAGGAACTAATCATTAAACAGGAAAAGTTTGATGATATTGAGGTGAAAATGGCTGAGTTATTAAGTGATTTAGAGCGAAAGGTGTTAGCTCTATATTTAGATGGCAGGTCATACCAAGAGATTTCCGAAGAACTAAATCGGCATGTGAAGTCAATTGATAATGCACTTCAACGTGTAAAGCGCAAACTTGAAAGATATCTAGAGCTAAGAGAGATAACAATGTAATGTTGCTGTTTCGGTTCGTATCTATATTTCCACTTTTAGGTGCGTATTGACAGCAGAAACAAGCCTATGATAAAGTTTTAAAAGATGTTGGGTCTAAAGGCACAGGTCGTGCCTTGTTTTTTAAAAGGACATGTGTTAGGAAGGTGCTAGGGTTGCGTAAAAAAGTAATTTTGGCATGTGTAAATTGCGGAAGTCGTAATTATTCTACAATGAAAAATAAAGAGAGTTCAACTGAACGACTTGAGATAAATAAGTTTTGTAAAGTTTGCAATGCGCACACTACTCATCGTGAGACAAAATAAAGCAAAAACACCTGGGAGATATTCTCGGGTACGTTGGAGGTAACATACATGCAGCGCTTAACTAAGTTTTTCCGAAGTGTTATCCGAGAAATGAAAAAGGTAAGTTGGCCAAAAAGAAAAGAGCTTACTCGCTATACAGTTATCGTTATATCAACCGTAACATTCGTTTCTGTATTTTTTGCACTTGTAGATATCGGTATTTCTGAATTAATTCGCTTAGTACTTGAATAAGTCCTGACAAGTAATGGTATAATGATGGATATTACAGAAGTTAAAGTTAAAAAAGCCCGGTGACGGGTTTTTTTATATGAATTAAAACTATTGCGGGAATTACTCTTGTTGCTACCTATTACATAGAACCAACAAATTGTTTTTCGATTCTGATGAAGAATGGCGCATAATTTTGAAATAACCCAAATAATTGTTGTGGGGAGGGAAGGACGAAAGAGTCCTAACTAATGGAAAAGAATTGGTATGTTGTACATACGTACTCAGGTTACGAGAATAAGGTAAAGACAAATCTGGAAAAAAGGGTAGAAACAATGGCGATGCAGGATAAAATTTTTCGTGTTGTTGTACCTGAAGAAGAAGAAACTGAGATCAAAAATGGTAAGAAGAAAGTGGTTAAGCGGAAAGTGTTCCCTGGCTATGTACTAGTAGAGTTAATTATGACAGATGATTCTTGGTATGTGGTTCGAAATACACCAGGTGTTACTGGGTTTGTAGGGTCGGCTGGCTCTGGTTCAAAACCTACTCCGTTACTACCTGAAGAAGTAACAGCTTTATTGAAGCAAATGGGTGTAGATGAAAGACAAGTAGATGTTGATTTCGAATTGAAAGAGTCAGTAAGAGTAAATGAAGGTCCGTTTGCAAACTTTACAGGAACTATTGAAGATATAGACGTGGATAAGAACAAAGTGAAAGTGCATGTAAATATGTTCGGCCGTGAGACTCCAGTAGAGCTAGATTTCTCACAAATAGAAAAGATCTAGTGTTTGTGAAAGCGACGCAAGTATAGACGTAAGCTGGAAGAACATCGACTGAAAATAAGGAAAAGCGGTGATGCTGTGCCAAGGAGAACTCAAGAAAAGGCACTGTTCAGCTTGTCGCAAAAACCTCATGGAGCAAATATGCAGAAGTTGTCCATTACTATTTCAAGCTGTAGCGTTGGCTACTTTACGTAGCGCCGAGATGATCTGAAGATTGATAGGAAATTATGCGTTGAAGCTAGAAAAGAAGACTCAGTTAAAACTAATAAACACTTTTTTTAAAAAAAACTTGAATTTAGTTTTAAAAAGTGATAGAATTTCAAAGGTCAGTATGTCTGAAGCAGTCAGACAAGATATATATCAATATATATCTTTAGATAACTGAAAGATGAGTGGGAGGGGAAATCCCCTATTACCACATCACGGACTTTAAGGAGGTGTGTCTCGTGGCTAAAAAAGTAATTAAAATGGTTAAATTACAAATTCCTGCGGGAAAAGCAAACCCAGCACCACCAGTTGGACCAGCATTAGGTCAAGCAGGTGTTAACATCATGGGGTTCTGTAAAGAATTTAACGCTCGTACAGCTGAACAAGCTGGATTAATCATCCCTGTTGAAATTACGGTATTTGAAGACCGTTCATTTACATTTATTACAAAAACTCCACCTGCTGCAGTATTGCTTAAAAAAGCGGCTGGTATTGAGTCTGGTTCTGGTGAACCAAATCGTAATAAAGTAGCGACAGTTAAGCGTGATGAAGTACGCGAGATTGCAGAAACAAAAATGCCAGATTTAAATGCGGCTAACGTTGAATCTGCAATGCGTATGGTTGAAGGTACAGCACGCAGCATGGGTATTGTCATCGAAGACTAATTCTATGCATGTTCGTTTTTGAGGGGTTGCGATCATAAATAACTTGTTCGCAACCTTTGTTTGTCAAGCAAGGCGCCTGGAACTAAAATGGTCTATTATGTTGAAGTCATTTTTCGATATCAACGGTTGAATAACAGGCATTTTAGACTTAATAAGGCGCCTTCGCTTTAGTACGTGGGAGGTCATTCCGCTAAAACCACAATCGAGGAGGAAATATAATGGCAAAAAGAGGTAAAAAGTACGAAGAAGCTGCTAAATTAGTAGATCGTACAAAAGTATACTCAGTTGCTGAAGCAATTGAATTAGTAAAGAAAACAAACACTGCTAAATTTGATGCAACTGTTGAAGTTGCGTTCCGTTTAGGAGTTGACCCTAAGAAAGCTGACCAACAAATCCGTGGTGCAGTTGTACTACCAAACGGTACAGGTAAAACTCAACGTGTATTAGTATTTGCAAAAGGCGAAAAAGCAAAAGAAGCTGAAGCTGCAGGTGCTGATTATGTTGGCGATAGCGATTATATCAACAAAATCAATCAAGGTTGGTTCGACTTTGATGTAATCGTAGCTACTCCAGATATGATGGGTGAAGTTGGACGTCTTGGTCGTGTATTAGGACCAAAAGGTTTAATGCCAAACCCTAAAACAGGTACAGTTACATTTGATGTTGACCGTGCTGTTAAAGAAATCAAAGCTGGTAAAGTAGAATACCGTGTTGATAAAGCTGGAAACATCCATGTTCCGATTGGAAAAATCTCATTTGATGATCAAAAATTAGTTGAGAACTTTACAACAATCTATGAAACAATGGTAAAAGTTAAACCAGCTGCTGCTAAAGGAACATATATGAAGAACGTTGCTGTATCTTCAACAATGGGTCCTGGAGTTAAAGTAGATCCTTCTACATTCGCAGTTGCAAAATAATGGAAGTTGACTTTTGATAAGTCATTTAATATAATAGATTTTGTTGTTAAAAACAAATATCATTTGTACCGTAGACAGTAGGTGTTGATTGCAACTTAATTTCCTACCGAGGTGTAGTGACTAACACGAAAGTGTCATGATTACTATATATCACCTCTGCGTCTACATGGCGTAGAGGTTTTTAAATACTTTTACACCGAACGGTATCTTAAGTGAGAATCAAACAATAGGAGGTGTAAGAATGAGTAGTGCAGTAGAACAAAAGAAACAAATCGTTACTGATATTGCTGATAAGTTACGTGCTAGTAAATCAACAATTGTTGTTGATTACCGTGGACTAACTGTTTCAGAAGTAACTGAACTTCGTAAACAACTTCGCGATGCTGGTATTGAGTTTAAAGTATTCAAGAATACTCTAACTCGCCGTGCAGCAGAAGCTGCAGAATTATCTGGGCTTAATGACGCATTAACTGGTCCGAACGCAATTGCATTCAGTAACGAAGATGTTGTTGCTCCAGCGAAAATTCTTAATGACTTTGCTAAAAAGCATGAAGCGTTAGAAATTAAAGCGGGTGTAATTGAAGGAAATGTTGCAACAGTTGAAGAAGTGAAAGCTCTTGCTGATCTTCCATCACGTGAAGGTTTACTTTCAATGTTGCTTAGTGTTCTTCAAGCGCCAATGCGCAACTTTGCCCTTGCTACTAAAGCTGTGGCAGATCAAAAAGAAGAACAAGGTGCTTAATATTCAATTTAACAATAATTTAACGGTAATCATATAATTGAAAAATCAAGGAGGAAACAATAATGACTCAAGAACAAATCATTGAAGCAGTTAAAAATATGACTGTTTTAGAATTAAATGACCTAGTTAAAGCTATCGAAGAAGAATTTGGTGTAACTGCTGCTGCTCCTGTAGCTGTAGCTGCTGGTGGCGCTGCAGAAGCTGCTGCTGAACAAACTGAATTTGATGTTGTACTTGCTTCTGCAGGTGGACAAAAAATTAAGGTTATCAAAGTTGTACGTGAAATCACAGGTCTTGGCTTAAAAGAAGCTAAAGAACTAGTTGATAACACTCCAAAGGCAGTTAAAGAAGGTGCTTCTAAAGAAGAAGCTGAAGAAATCAAAGCTAAGCTTGAAGAAGTTGGAGCTAGCGTAGAAGTTAAGTAATAGTCTTTTATAAATGAAAAAGCTCGCTTTTTAGGCGAGCTTTTTTGTGCGTTTTAAACATTGATGACCTTCGTGTTTCTATTTTCTCAATTGTTGCACCTTTTGATTTGTGCGTTTAAACTATCTTAGTTTAAGCCTATCTTGAAAAACTATGAATAATTTTGGAAAACATGAGTAGAATACATATATTGTTGCATCAATTAATTAATACATAAGTTTAAAAGGGGGTGGAAAAGGCATTGAGTGAGCACTATTATTCAAACAACCCATCCGTTACAAGCAAACCTAAATCTTGGTCATTCACGTTGAGAAACCACAAGTTTATGTTTACGAGTGATAGTGGCGTTTTTTCTAAGAGTGAAGTTGACTTTGGTTCCCGCCTATTAATAGAAGCGTTTGAACGGCCGAATGTAGATGGACCAGTTCTCGATGTTGGCTGCGGATACGGACCCATAGGGTTATCAATTGCAAAGGATTTTACTGATTTGTCTATTGAGATGATTGATGTTAATGAAAGAGCTGTAAATTTAGCGAAAGAAAATGCAAGGATCAATGAGGTACATAATGTTTCTATACATACGAGTGATCTTTTTTCAAATGTAGAGACAGGTGAATTTGCGGCAATTCTAACTAATCCACCAATCAGGGCCGGGAAAAAGGTCGTGCATGAAATATTTGAAGAAAGTTATAAAAGACTGGTTCCTGGTGGTGACTTATGGATCGTCATACAAAAGAAACAAGGTGCACCATCGGCAATTGATAAGCTTGAGTCACTTTTTAATGAGGTTAACGTAATTTTAAAGAAAAAAGGTTATTATATCATAAAATCAAAAAAAGGTTGACGTTTTTTTTTGACTATGCTAATATTGTAAAATGCCAATATGTAATTTTTTCATGTTCAACTATTTTTTATATTGAATGTATAAAATTAGTTAATTATGGAAAAAATATTAAAATCAATAGTTCGTAACAGTGAAATTGTGGTTTTCTTGAAAGAAACCTTTTTTCTTTTTGTCTATAGTAGATTGTATTATGGACTATAAATTAATAGTAAAAAAAACGCTTGATTTGAGGGGTGAATGAGTTGACAGGTCAACTAGTTCAGTATGGACGACACCGCCAACGAAGAAGTTATGCACGTATTAGTGAAGTTTTAGAATTGCCAAATCTTATCGAAATACAAACCTCTTCTTATCAGTGGTTTCTCGATGAGGGTTTAAGGGAGATGTTCCAAGATATCTCTCCTATTGAGGACTTTACTGGTAACTTATCACTAGAATTCATTGACTATAGTTTAGGTGACCCTAAGTATTCAGTCGAGGAATCTAAGGAACGTGATGTTACTTATTCTGCACCGCTTCGTGTCAAAGTGCGCTTGATTAATAAAGAAACTGGTGAAGTGAAGGACCAAGATGTGTTCATGGGTGATTTCCCACTTATGACAGAGACAGGTACGTTCGTCATTAATGGTGCAGAACGTGTTATTGTATCTCAGTTGGTTCGTTCTCCAAGTGTCTATTTTAGTGGAAAAGTCGATAAAAATGGGAAACGTGGTTACACCGCAACAGTTATACCAAACCGTGGAGCATGGCTAGAGTATGAAACCGATGCGAAGGACGTTGTCTATGTCCGTATCGATCGAACTAGAAAATTGCCGGTTACGGTCCTTTTGCGTGCATTAGGCTTTGGTTCTGACCAAGAAATTGCTGATCTTTTTGGTGAGAATGAATACTTGCGCAATACGCTTGAAAAGGACAATACAGAAACTACTGAAAAAGCTTTACTAGAGATTTATGAGCGCCTCCGTCCTGGTGAGCCACCAACAGTTGAAAATGCGAAAAGTTTGCTAGAATCTCGTTTCTTTGATCCGAAACGATATGATTTAGCAAGCGTTGGTCGTTATAAAATCAACAAGAAATTACATATAAAAAATCGATTGTTTAATCAAAGATTAGCTGAAACACTAGTTGATGGTGAAACAGGCGAGATTATCGCAGAAAAAGGTACTCTTTTAGATAGAAGAACATTAGATCGGATTCTACCTCAATTGGAGAGTGGAATTGGCTTTAAGAATCTTACACCTAATGGTGGTGTACTTGATGACGAAATCACTCTTCAATCTATTAAAATATATGCACCGAGTGATCCGGACGGAGAACAAGTTATTAATGTAATCGGAAACGCATATCCAGATGAAAATGTGAAAAACATTACGCAAGCGGATATTTTGGCTTCGATTAGTTATTTCTTTAACTTGCTACATCAAGTAGGAGACACAGATGATATTGACCATCTAGGAAATCGTCGCTTGCGTTCCGTTGGTGAATTATTGCAAAATCAATTCCGGATTGGTTTGTCTAGAATGGAGAGAGTTGTTCGAGAAAGAATGTCTATTCAAGATACGAACACAATTACTCCTCAGCAATTAATAAATATACGCCCAGTTATTGCTTCTATTAAAGAGTTTTTTGGAAGTTCACAGTTATCGCAATTCATGGATCAAACCAATCCGCTTGCAGAATTAACACACAAACGAAGACTTTCTGCATTAGGCCCAGGTGGTTTGACACGTGAACGTGCAGGATTTGAAGTTCGTGACGTTCATTATTCTCACTATGGAAGAATGTGTCCAATTGAAACGCCTGAAGGACCGAATATCGGCTTGATTAACTCGTTATCATCATATGCAAAGGTAAACCGTTTCGGATTTATTGAGACTCCTTACCGCAGGGTTGACCCTGAAACTGGTAAAGTAACAGAGCGTATCGATTACCTAACAGCGGATGAAGAAGATAACTATGTCGTTGCACAGGCGAATGTGATACTAGGTGATGATGGATCTTTCGTAGATACGGATATTATCGCGCGCTTTCGTGGTGAGAACACTGTTGTTCATCGTGATCGCATCGATTACATGGATGTTTCGCCAAAGCAAGTTGTTTCAGCCGCAACTGCATGTATTCCTTTCTTAGAAAACGATGACTCTAACCGTGCCCTTATGGGAGCAAACATGCAACGTCAAGCTGTTCCGCTAATGAAGCCAGAGGCTCCTATTGTAGGTACTGGAATGGAGTATGTTTCTGCTAAAGACTCAGGTGCTGCAGTGATTTGTAAGTATCCTGGAATTGTTGAACGCGTAGAAGCAAAACAAGTTTGGGTAAGACGTTATGAAGAAGTAGACGGACAAAAGGTTAAAGGTAACCTTGATAAATATCGTATGTTAAAATTCATCCGTTCAAACCAAGGAACTTGTTACAACCAGCGTCCCATCGTGGCAGTAGGCGATGAAGTTGTCAAAGGTGAAATTCTCGCTGATGGACCATCAATGGAACAAGGTGAACTTGCCTTAGGAAGAAATGTCCTTGTTGGATTTATGACATGGGATGGCTATAACTATGAAGATGCCATCATTATGAGTGAAAGGCTTGTAAAAGATGATGTCTATACTTCAATTCATATTGAAGAATACGAATCAGAATCTCGTGATACGAAATTAGGACCGGAAGAAATTACTCGGGATATCCCTAACGTCGGTGAAGATGCTCTTCGTAATTTAGATGAACGGGGAATCATCAGAGTCGGAGCTGAAGTGAAAGATGGAGATCTTCTAGTAGGTAAAGTTACACCAAAAGGGGTAACAGAGCTAACAGCAGAAGAACGTTTATTACATGCGATTTTTGGTGAAAAGGCGCGTGAGGTTCGTGATACATCTCTCCGTGTTCCACACGGTGGTGGTGGTATTGTTCTAGATGTGAAGGTATTTAACCGTGAAGATGGTGATGAACTTCCACCAGGAGTTAACCAACTAGTACGTGTATATATCGTTCAGAAACGTAAGATTTCTGAAGGTGACAAAATGGCTGGACGTCATGGTAACAAAGGTGTTATTTCAAAAATTCTCCCTGAAGAAGATATGCCTTATTTACCTGATGGTACACCAATTGACATCATGTTAAATCCACTAGGGGTTCCATCACGTATGAACATTGGTCAGGTACTTGAGCTCCACTTAGGTATGGCAGCTAGAGCACTTGGTATTCACGTTGCATCACCTGTATTTGATGGTGCGCGTGAGGAAGACGTGTGGGGAACAATTGAAGAAGCTGGGATGTCACGTGATGCTAAGACAGTATTATATGATGGTCGAACTGGTGAACCATTCGATAATCGTGTATCTGTTGGTGTCATGTACATGATTAAGCTAGCACACATGGTAGACGACAAACTTCATGCTCGTTCAACTGGACCATACTCACTAGTTACACAACAACCACTAGGTGGTAAAGCACAGTTTGGTGGACAACGCTTTGGTGAGATGGAGGTTTGGGCACTTGAAGCTTATGGTGCGGCATATACACTTCAAGAAATATTAACAGTGAAATCAGACGATGTTGTTGGTCGTGTGAAAACATATGAGGCCATTGTTAAAGGTGAAAATGTACCAGAACCTGGCGTTCCGGAATCATTTAAAGTATTGATGAAGGAGCTTCAGTCTTTAGGAATGGATGTAAAAATACTCTCAGAAGATGAACAGGAAATTGAAATGAGAGATTTAGAAGACGATGAAGAAACGAATCAGTCTGAGGGAGTGTCTCTTGACACTGTACAAGAAGAAACTGAAGAAGAAAGAAATGCAGTTGTAAAGGAATAACAAGAAAAGCGTAAGCACCTTGGTCAGCGACGTATGGACTGGAGCACTTCGACTGAGATAAAGGAAACACGAAGAGTGAAGCGAGTCGATATTGACTTATCGTAGGGAGAAGTGTGAAGGCCACTAGTCGCTAGGTGCGGGAGCTAGACACAAGAAAAGTGTAAGCACCTTGGTCAGCGACGTAAACTTGTGCATTTCGCTAAGGAGAACTAGGTATACGGCATAGCCGCTTGCCTAGTTGCTCCGTATTATAAAAATATTCTCTAGAAGTAAACCAATTTACTTACATCGCATTTAGGGTAAAACCGGTAGATTAAAAGGGAGGTAGGCCCCTTGCTAGATGTCAATAATTTTGAGTATATGAATATTGGACTCGCTTCTCCTGATAAAATCCGTTCATGGTCTTTTGGAGAAGTGAAAAAACCTGAGACGATAAACTATCGTACTTTGAAACCCGAAAAAGATGGGTTGTTCTGCGAACGTATTTTTGGTCCTACGAAGGACTGGGAATGTCATTGTGGAAAATATAAACGCGTACGCTATAAAGGTGTTGTTTGTGATCGTTGTGGCGTTGAAGTGACACGTGCAAAAGTACGCCGTGAACGTATGGGTCATATTGAGTTAGCTGCTCCTGTTTCTCATATATGGTACTTTAAAGGAATCCCAAGCCGTATGGGACTTGTATTAGATATGTCTCCTCGTGCACTAGAAGAGGTAATCTACTTTGCATCTTATGTTGTTACAGAAGTTGGAGATACACCGCTAGACAAGAAACAGCTATTGTCAGAAAAGGAATATCGTGCATACCGCGAAAAGTATGGAAATACATTTCAAGCAGCAATGGGTGCTGAAGCAATTAAAAAGTTATTACAAGATATCGACTTGGTTAAGGAAGTAGATACATTAAAGGAAGAGTTAAAAACGTCGCAAGGTCAAAGACGTACAAGGGCAATTAAACGTCTTGAAGTACTTGAGGCATTCCGTCATTCAGGAAATGAACCATCATGGATGATTTTAGATGTCCTTCCTGTAATTCCACCAGAATTGCGTCCAATGGTACAGTTGGATGGTGGGCGTTTTGCAACTTCTGATTTGAACGATCTTTACCGCCGTGTAATCAATCGTAACAATCGTTTAAAGCGTTTGTTAGATTTAGGTGCACCAAGCATTATTGTTCAGAATGAAAAGCGTATGCTCCAAGAGGCTGTTGATGCACTTATTGACAATGGTAGACGTGGTAGACCTGTAACAGGGCCGGGAAATCGTCCACTAAAGTCACTTTCTCATATGTTAAAAGGAAAACAAGGTCGTTTCCGACAAAACTTATTAGGTAAACGTGTTGACTATTCTGGTCGCTCTGTAATCGTTGTTGGGCCAAACCTAAAAATGTATCAATGTGGTCTACCTAAAGAAATGGCACTTGAGCTATTTAAGCCTTTTGTTATGAAAGAGTTAGTTGAGAAAGGACTAGCTCATAATATTAAAAGTGCAAAGAGGAAAATAGAACGTGTACATCCAGAAGTTTGGGATGTTCTAGAATCGGTAATTAGAGAACACCCTGTCCTACTTAACCGTGCACCGACGCTTCACAGACTTGGTATACAAGCATTTGAACCGACATTAGTTGAAGGTCGAGCGATTCGCTTGCATCCACTTGTTTGTACAGCCTATAACGCCGACTTTGATGGTGACCAAATGGCAGTACACGTACCGCTATCTGCAGAAGCACAAGCTGAAGCGCGTCTATTAATGCTTGCTGCTCAAAATATCCTTAACCCTAAGGATGGAAAACCAGTTGTTACGCCGTCACAGGACATGGTATTAGGTAACTATTACTTAACATTAGAGCGTGTAGGTGCAATTGGCGAAGGTATGGTATTCAAAGATACAAGCGAAGCATTGCTTGCATATCAAAATGGTTACGTACACCTTCATACTCGTGTAGCAGTACATGCTGGGTCATTGAATAATGAAACATTTACAGAAGAGCAAAATAATCAGTTGTTAATTACAACGGTTGGTAAACTAGTGTTTAATGAAATTTTGCCAAAGTCATTCCCATACATTAATGAACCGACAAAAGAAAATCTTGAGATTGAAACTCCTAAGAAATACTTTGTTGATAAGGGTGCTAATGTAAAAGAGGCAATTGAAAAACAAGAAGCAATTGATCCATTCAAGAAAAAAATTCTTGGTAATATCATTGCCGAAGTATTCAAACGTTTCAAGATTACTGAAACATCTAAAATGCTAGACCGAATGAAAGACCTCGGTTTTAAATATTCAACAAAAGCAGGTATTACAGTAGGTGTGGCTGATATCGTTGTATTAGCTGAAAAAGAAGAAATTCTTACAGAAGCTCAATCCAAGGTAGATAACGTGCTAAAACAATTTAGACGTGGTTTAATTACTGAGGAAGAACGATATGATCGCGTAATTTCAATCTGGAGTGCTGCTAAAGATACAATCCAAGGAAAACTTATGAAAACATTGGATAAGCGTAATCCAATCTTCATGATGAGTGACTCTGGAGCCCGTGGTAACGCATCAAACTTTACCCAGTTAGCAGGAATGCGTGGATTGATGGCAAACCCATCAGGACGTATTATTGAACTTCCAATCAAGTCAAGTTTCCGTGAAGGATTAACAGTACTTGAATACTTTATCTCGACGCATGGTGCACGTAAAGGATTGGCTGATACCGCACTGAAAACAGCGGATTCAGGTTACCTTACTCGCCGTCTTGTTGACGTAGCTCAAGATGTTATTGTACGAGAGGATGATTGTGGTACAGACCGTGGATTGCTTGTGAAATCTTTAAGAGAGGGTTCAGAAATTATCGAGCCTCTTGAAGAGCGTCTTATCGGTCGTTATGCACGAAAGCCAATAAGACATCCAGAAACAAGCGAAATCATCGTTGATGAAAATGCGCTAATTACAGAAGACCTTGCACGAGTAGTAATAGAAGTTGGAATTGAAGAAGTTACAATTCGTTCTGCATTTACTTGTAACACTCGTCATGGAGTATGTAAAAAATGTTATGGACGTAACCTTGCAACAGGTTCTGAAGTTGAAGTTGGTGAAGCAGTTGGTATTATTGCTGCCCAATCAATCGGTGAGCCAGGTACACAGTTAACAATGCGTACCTTCCATACAGGTGGGGTAGCAGGAGACGATATCACACAAGGTTTACCGCGTATTCAGGAGCTTTTTGAAGCGCGTAATCCAAAAGGGCAGGCTGTTATTTCTGAGATCGATGGTGTTGTTGAAACGATTAACGAGGTAAGAGACCGTCAACAAGAAATCGTGATTCGCGGTGATGTTGAAAATCGTTCGTACACTGCACCATACAGTGCCCGTTTGAAAGTTCATGAAGGACAAAGGGTTACAAGTGGTCAGGAATTAACAGAAGGATCAATTGATCCAAAAGAATTGTTAAAAGTTACGAATATGCAAGCTGTTCAAGAATACTTGCTTAAGGAAGTACAAAAGGTTTACCGGATGCAAGGTGTTGAAATTGGCGATAAGCACGTAGAGGTAATGGTTCGTCAAATGCTTCGTAAAGTGAGAGTAATCGATGCTGGTGAAACAGATGTACTACCTGGATCACTCTTAGATGTCCATCAATTTACAGATGCAAATGAAAAAGTTCTACTAGCTGGAAAAGCACCTGCTACAGGTCGCCCAGTTCTACTTGGTATTACTAAGGCGTCACTTGAGACAGATTCCTTCTTGTCTGCAGCGTCGTTCCAAGAGACAACTCGTGTGTTAACAGATGCTGCAATCAAAGGCAAACGTGATGAGCTTCTAGGATTAAAAGAAAATGTAATTATTGGTAAATTAGTCCCTGCAGGTACTGGTATGAATCGCTATCGTAAAGCAGAACTAGTTATGGAAAATCAATCAGATGAAGAAACAGTAGTGGTTGAGTAGTACTAACTCCTGTGCCACTCCTAAACTTTAAAGAAGGTTAGAATATACAAAACAATAGTAGATAGGATGTCAGCAACTGATAAAATATTTTTTGCTAGGTTGTTGACATCTACCTACAATGAATGTTAATATATCCAAGGTGCTCCATTAAACCTAATACTTTGGAGGATATGTTGAATGTCTTATGAAAAAGTATTAAAGGCCAATAAGATAATTATAGGTACGAAGCAAACAGTAAAGGCAATCCAAAACACCGATGTTCAGGAAGTAATAATCGCAGAAGATGCAGATCGACGAGTCATCAATAAAGTCTTAAATATCTCTGCTGAAAAAAACATACCTGTAACAAAGGTTGATTCTATGAAAAAACTTGGAAAAGCTTGTGGAATAGAAGTTGGAGCTGCTACTGTGGCAATCATTGATTAAAAAACTGTTTTTGTGTGTTTATACAAAAACTTTGTTTTTTGCTAAAAAATGAACCACCTGGATGTGTGGTCTTAAATTAATATTTGAAGGGAGGAAAAACAAATGCCAACTATTAACCAATTAGTGCGCAAGGGTCGTGAAAGCAAAATTCAAAAGTCTGACTCTCCTGCGTTAAACAAAGGGTACAACAGCTTTATTAAAGCACAAACAAACCAATCTTCTCCTCAGAAGCGTGGAGTATGTACTCGTGTTGGTACAATGACACCAAAGAAACCTAACTCAGCGTTGCGTAAATACGCTCGTGTACGTCTAACTAACGGAATTGAGGTTACTGCTTACATTCCTGGAATTGGACATAACTTACAAGAGCACAGCGTTGTGTTAATCCGTGGTGGACGTGTAAAGGACTTACCAGGGGTACGTTATCACATCGTACGTGGTGCGTTAGATACAGCTGGTGTAAACAACCGTATGCAAGGTCGTTCTAAGTACGGTACAAAGAGACCAAAAGCACCTAAGAAGTAATATCGCAAATTGAAAAAAGAATGAATTGAAAGGAGGACTACTAAATGCCTCGTAAAGGACCTGTTGCAAAGAGAGATGTATTACCAGATCCGATTTACAATTCAAAGCTTGTAAGTCGTTTAATTAACAAAATGATGGTTGATGGTAAGAGAGGTAAATCCCAAGCGATTTTATATAATGCGTTTGAACTAGTTCAACAACGCTCTGGGAAGGATGCTATGGAAGTGTTTGAACAAGCACTTAAAAACATCATGCCTGTACTTGAAGTAAGAGCACGTCGTGTTGGGGGTGCTAACTATCAAGTACCTGTAGAAGTTCGCCCAGACCGTCGTACGACTCTTGGTCTTCGTTGGTTAGTCAACTACGCTCGCCTTCGTGGTGAAAAAACAATGGAAGAGCGTTTAGCTAACGAAATTCTTGATGCTGCAAACAATACTGGAGCAGCTGTTAAGAAACGTGAAGACACTCATAAAATGGCAGAAGCAAACAAAGCATTTGCTCACTACCGTTGGTAAGATAACCAATTACTATAAAATAATATTATATTTATTCTGTAAATATAGTATATGTTATGAATAAATTGTTCATAACATAAAAGGTTATAAAGCATAAAAACAAATAGCTCTGTTAAAAATAGTAGATGTTTTTAACAGAGCTTTCACTAAAAAATACACTTATAATTAGGAAGGAGAAAGACAAGATGGCAAGAGAGTTCTCCTTAGAAAACACTCGTAATATCGGTATCATGGCACACATTGATGCTGGTAAAACCACGACAACTGAGCGTGTCCTTTATTATACTGGTCGTATTCATAAGATCGGTGAAACACATGAAGGCGCATCTCAAATGGACTGGATGGAACAAGAGCAAGAGCGTGGTATCACGATCACTTCTGCAGCAACGACTGCACAATGGAAGGGTCACCGCGTTAACATTATCGATACACCAGGACACGTAGACTTCACTGTTGAAGTTGAACGTTCATTACGTGTACTTGATGGAGCAGTTGCAGTACTTGATGCTCAATCTGGGGTTGAACCACAGACTGAAACAGTATGGAGACAGGCTACTACATATGGAGTACCACGTGTCGTATTTGTTAACAAAATGGATAAAATCGGTGCTGATTTCTTATATTCAGTAGGTACTATCCATGATCGTCTGCAAGCTAATGCACATCCAATCCAATTGCCAATTGGTGCAGAAGATCAATTTGAAGGTATCATCGACCTTGTTGAAATGAAGGCAACATTCTATGGTAATGACTTAGGAACTGACATGCAGGATCGTGAAATTCCTGAGGAATACATGGAACAAGCTGAAGAATACCGCGAAAAGCTTTTAGAAGCAGTAGCAGAGCTTGATGAAGAATTAATGGAAAAATACCTTGGTGGAGAAGAGATTACAACTGATGAGTTGAAAGCTGCTATCCGTAAAGGTACTTGTAATGTTGAATTCTATCCAGTAATCTGTGGTTCTGCATTTAAAAATAAGGGTGTTCAAAAGATGCTTGACTGTGTTATTGATTACTTACCAGCTCCAACTGATGTTGCTGCAATTAAAGGGCATCTTCCGGATTCTGAAGAAGAAGTAACACGTCCTTCAAGCGATGACGAACCATTTTCAGCATTAGCATTTAAGGTTATGACAGACCCTTATGTAGGTAAGTTAACGTTCTTCCGTGTGTATTCAGGAACATTAAGTTCTGGTTCATACGTACAAAACTCTACTAAAGGCAAGCGTGAGCGTGTTGGTCGTATTCTTCAAATGCATGCAAACAGCCGAGAAGAAATCTCACAAGTTTATGCAGGGGATATCGCTGCTGCAGTTGGTTTAAAAGATACAACAACAGGTGACACGCTTTGTGATGATAAGGCTCCTGTAATCTTAGAGTCTATGCAATTCCCTGAGCCTGTTATCCAATTATCTGTTGAGCCAAAATCAAAAGCAGACCAAGATAAAATGACAACTGCTCTACAAAAGCTTCAAGAAGAGGATCCAACATTCCGTGCACATACGGATCAGGAAACTGGTCAAACAATTATCGCTGGTATGGGTGAACTTCACCTTGATATCCTTGTTGATCGTATGAAGCGTGAATTTAAAGTAGAAGCAAACGTTGGTGCGCCTCAGGTTGCATACCGTGAAACGTTCCGTGCATCTGCGCAGGTAGAAGGTAAATTCGCACGCCAATCTGGTGGTCGTGGACAATACGGTCACGTTTGGATTGAGTTCTCTCCTAACGAAGAAGGAAAAGGTTTCGAATTCGAAAATGCTATCGTTGGTGGGGTAGTACCTCGTGAATACATTCCTGCAGTTCAAGCTGGTCTTGAAGATGCATTAACTCGCGGTGTGTTAGCTGGTTTCCCATTAGTAGATATCAAAGCTAAACTTTATGATGGTTCATACCATGATGTTGACTCTAGTGAAATGGCGTTTAAAATTGCTGCGTCTATGGCACTTAAAAACGCTGCATCAAAATGTAGTCCTGTTATCCTTGAGCCAATGATGAAAGTAGAAGTTGTTGTACCTGAAGAATACATGGGAGATATTATGGGCCAGATCACTTCCCGTCGTGGACGTGTAGAAGGTATGGAAGCACGTGGTAACGCACAAGTAGTACGTTCAATGGTTCCACTTTCTGAAATGTTTGGTTATGCAACTGCATTACGTTCTAGTACTCAAGGTCGCGGCGTATTTACAATGCACTTTGATCACTATGAAGAAGTTCCTAAGTCAATTTCTGAAGAAATTATCAAAAAAAATAAAGGTGAATAATTGCATTTCATCTTTACATCAAGTATAACTACTTATGTAAGCTGTGAAAGTGGGACAATCTTAGCTTCACTTTCCAGCATTTCATACTTAAAATAATTATAGTTTAATACTTAAGGAGGATTTTATAATGGGTAAAGAAAAATTTGATCGTTCCAAGCCACATGCTAACATTGGTACTATTGGACACGTTGACCATGGTAAAACAACTTTAACTGCTGCTATTACTTCAGTACTTCACAAGAAGTCTGGTAAAGGTGTAGCAATGGCATATGACCAAATCGATGGTGCTCCAGAAGAGCGCGAGCGCGGTATCACTATCTCAACTGCACACGTTGAGTATGAAACAGACAACCGTCACTATGCACACGTAGACTGCCCAGGACATGCTGACTATGTTAAAAACATGATTACTGGTGCTGCTCAAATGGACGGCGGAATCTTAGTAGTATCTGCTGCTGATGGCCCGATGCCACAAACACGTGAGCACATTCTTCTTTCTCGCCAAGTAGGTGTACCTTACCTTGTAGTATTCATGAACAAGTGTGATATGGTAGACGACGAAGAATTATTAGAATTAGTAGAAATGGAAATTCGTGATCTTCTTTCTGAGTACGATTTCCCTGGTGATGACATTCCTGTTATCAAAGGTTCTGCTCTTAGAGCTCTTGAAGGAGATGCTGAGTGGGAAGAAAAAATCCATGAATTAATGGCAGCTGTTGATGAGTACATCCCAACTCCAGAACGTGACACTGACAAACCATTCATGATGCCAGTTGAGGACGTATTCTCAATCACTGGTCGTGGTACTGTTGCTACTGGCCGTGTAGAACGCGGTCAAATCAAAGTTGGTGACGTAATCGAAATCATCGGTCTTACTGAAGAACCAAAATCAACTACTGTAACAGGTGTTGAAATGTTCCGTAAGCTTCTTGACTTCGCTCAAGCTGGTGACAACATTGGAGCTCTTCTTCGTGGTGTTGCACGTGAAGAAATCCAACGTGGACAAGTTCTTGCTAAGCCAGGAACGATCACTCCACACACTAAGTTCAAAGCTGAAGTTTACGTTTTATCAAAAGAAGAAGGTGGACGTCATACTCCATTCTTCTCTAACTACCGTCCTCAGTTCTACTTCCGTACAACTGATGTAACTGGTATCATTCAACTTCCAGAAGGCGTAGAAATGGTTATGCCTGGAGACAACATCGAAATGACTGTTGAACTAATTGCTCCAATCGCGATCGAAGAAGGAACTAAGTTCTCAATTCGTGAAGGTGGCCGTACAGTAGGCGCTGGCGTTGTTGCTACAATTCAAGAGTAATAATATAGTAGGGAAAAGCTGAGCAGGTGAATGCTCAGCTTTTTCTATTTATCGAAATAAAACCATACGCTAGGCGTATGGTTCAGGAAAGCTTATAGCGATGTATTAAAAAAAGCCCCTCTTAGTGCTAAAATAAATTTTGGTTCGCCAACCAAATTTATCTAACTAGG
>Ga0182742_1001101_pt1 | contig 36596 bp, 31 predicted proteins | sample eDN5th37CBELigMG_FD_128880 | JGI IMG/M metagenome (GOLD analysis project Ga0182742, IMG submission 128880) | Enriched Miracle-Growth compost microbial communities from Emeryville, California, USA - eDNA 5th pass 37_C BE-Lig MG (version 2)... ... | reverse complement strand
TCGGCGGGTGCAGGTAGAGGCCAACCACGTCCCGCAGCTTGGCGATGAACGCCGGGTCGCGCGACAGCTTGAAGGTCCGCACCCGGTGCGGCACGAGCCCGTGCGCCTTCCAGATGCCCTGCACGGCGCTCAGGCTGATTCCTACCGCCTCGGCCATCGCCCGACCCGTCCAATGGGTGGCCTCGCCTGGGGGCGCCTGGTGGGTCAACTCGACCACCCGCTCGACGGTCGCGCCCGGCAGCGGCGGCGTGCCGGGCGGGCGGGTCTTGTCGCGCAGCAGCCCGGCCACGCCCTCAGCCATGAACCGCGCTTGCCAGCGCCAGACGCACGGCTTCGACACCCCGGCCCGGCGCATGATCTCGGCCGTGCCGCAGCCTTCGGCCGTCGCCAGGATGACAGCGGCCCGCCAGACGTGCTTCTGCGGGCTGTTACGGTCGGCCACGATCGCCTTCAGGAGGGCGCGATCGGCGGCCGAGACCTCGACGGTGATCCCTTCTCTCCCGGCCTACGGTTCTTTGAGACACCGCTTTGCAGGTAGAGGACTGCAAGGAGGTGGAGGATGGACGAGGACGTTGGGTCGGACGTGGGGCCGGTGGAGCGCGCCCTCTGTGCTGGCGGATCCGGGCCCACGCCCGAGTGCCGACGGCGGATGTCGGCGCGCCGCAAACAGGACGCCGTGCTGAGGCTGTTGCGGGGTGAGGATCTGGAGCTGCTGTCGCGCCAGCTCGGGGTGACCGCCGCCGATCTGAGCGGCTGGCGGGACGCCTTCCTGGCCGCTGGCGAGGCATCGTTGAAGACCCGGCCTGCCGATGCCCGGGAGGCTGAGATCGGCCGCCTCAAGGAGAAGGTGGGTGATCTGACGATGGCGAACGAGCTGCTCGAGGCCAAGATCGAGCGGTTGGAGACCAGCCACCCTTTGGCCCGCCGGAGGTCGAGGCGATGAGCCGACGGGTCTCGCCTGCCACGAACCGGGTCTACGGCCTGCAGCGGGTGACGCGCGTCTGGAGCGTGTCGCGGGCAACCATCTACCGCCATCGCCGCCGGTCGGAGGCGAGCGAGCGCAGGCGGCCTGGGCCGCTCGGTGCGATGGCGGACGAGGAACTGGTGCGGGCGATCCGGCAGCTTCTGACGGCGAGCCCCTTTCATGGCGAGGGTTACCGCAAGCTGTGGGCGCGGCTGCGTTTCGCCGGCGTCCGCACCAGCCGGCGCCGGGTGCTGCGGCTGATGCGCGACCACGGCCTGCTGGCGCATCAGCGCATGGGCCGGCCGCGGGGCTCACGAGCCCACGACGGCACGATCACCACCGAAAGGGTCGACGCGATGTGGGGCACCGACCTGACCTCCGTCATGACCGGCAAGGGCCAGGCGGCGGTGTTCGTCGCCGTCGACCACTGCTCGGCCGAATGCGTCGGCCTCCATGCCTGCCGCCGCGCCGATCGCTTCGAGGCGCTTGAGCCGGTCCGGCAGGGGGTGCGCGAGCGCTTCGCCGCCTTCGGCAAGAACCTGGCCAGCGGTCTTGCTCTGCGCCACGATCACGGAAGCCAGTACGTCAGCCACCACTTCCAGGCCGAGATCCGCTTCCTCGGCATCGCGAGCTCGCCGGCCTTCGTGCGCGAGCCCGAAGGCAATGGTTGTGCGGAGCGCTTCATCCGGGTGCTGAAGGAAAACCTTCTTTGGGTCCGGCGCTTCGCCACGATCGAGGAGCTGCGGCTGGACCTGATCGCGTTCCAGCAGACCTACAACCGGAGCTGGATCGTCGAGCGGCACGACTACCGGACACCCGCCCAGGTTCGAGCCGGCCAGCTTGGTCGGATGCACATGGCCGCGTGAGCGCAGATCGGTGTCTCATCATTGTGGACCGGTACACTTCGCGCATCCCGCCGAGATGATGCCACCCCGAGCGGAAGGGAATCTTCCGTCTCGGTCAGTTCACTAGGCCAGCCGGATGCTGGGACAGGCCACCACGGCGATCGCCGGAGTTCCTGGATCTGGTCGAGCGGACCGGCTGGTACCGGACGGTGGTGACGAACGCGCCGCTTGCCAATGCCGAGCAGGTCCTGGCCGAAGCTGGGCCCCGTGACCGGTTCGACGGGATCATCAGCGCGGTCGAGCTCACCGACGCCAAGCCGCACCCCTTGCCGTATCTCATCAGGCTCGAGCTGCTGGATGGCCAGCCGGAAGCTGCGTCGCGTTTTGAAGACAGTCGTGCCGGGCTCCGCTCCGTCGTGTCCGCCGGGCTGTAAATGGTAGGAATAACGTCTGAACTTTTGGCGGCGAAGATCCTAGCGCTCGGGGCGGACATGGTGATCACGGACCATCACGATCGCCGACTGCCTCTGCTGTTGCGGGCCCTGGTAGCGAAATGGCCTCACTGGCATGAAATCTCATTTGACGAGATAATATTCCTTACATAGGAGTGTAGGCAGAAAAGGAACGTGATCCTGTCAAACTACGTGCCTACTGCCTGGAGCACTCCGCCATGCCTATTGCCCGCCCAGACCATTTCGCCACCCAGCCGGGTCAGCCGGTCACGATCGCGCCATTCGCCAATGACGAGGGCGTCAGCCTGACCTTCCTCGGCTTCTCCTCGCCGGCCAACGGCACGGTAGCGCCGGGGCCGGCCGCCAATACCCTAATCTACACGCCCCAGCTGGGCTTCTCGGGCGTCGACCAGTTCACCTACACGGTGGGCGATACGACCGGCGAAACCGCTCAGGCGGTCGTGACCATCACGGTCAGCGCCGCCAATCTCCAGCCGGTCGCCAACGACGATGCGGCTGCGACCGCACCGGGCACGCTGGTCAACATCGACGTGCTGGCAAACGACCAGGACCCCGACGGCGACCCGCTCCAGCTCGGCAGTATCTCGATGCCGGGCCACGGCAGCATCACCGCCCATCCCGACATGTCGGTGACCTACCAGCCCGAACTCGGCTTCACCGGCGTCGACCGCTTCACCTACACGGTGATCGACGGGCAGGGCGGCTCCGATTCGGCCGAGGTCACCATCACCGTGGCGGGCGTGAACCTGCCGCCCGTGGTGAACGACGATCAGGTGACGACCGGCCCCGGCCAGCCGGTCCTGATCACGGTGCTGACCAATGACAGCGATGGCAACGGTGACCCGCTGCAACTGTCCGGGATCGCCATGCCCGCGAACGGCACGGTCTCGATCGACGGGCTGGATCGCCTGCTCTACACGCCGGCCACCGGCTTCACCGGCACCGACCAGTTCACCTACACGATCACGGATGGCCAGGGGGGCACTGCGACCGGTCGGGTAACCGTGCAGGTCCAGGCCAGCAACACGGCCCCGGTGGCGACCGCCGATTCGGTCACCACCTACGCCAATACGCCGGTGACCATCCCGCTGCTCGCCAACGATACCGATGTCGACGGCGACACCATCCGCCTGATCGCCCTGACCGTGCCGTCTAACGGCACGGTCGCGGTGGATGGCCAGCAGCGGGTCGTCTACACGCCGGCTGCCGGCTTCACCGGCACGGACGGCTTCACCTACCGTATCGCGGACAGCCGCGGCGGGGAAAGCAGCGGCACCGTGACGGTGCAGGTGCAGGTGCAGCCCGCCCCTAGCGCCTATTCCAACGGCTACCGCTACCGCCGCCGCCTGGTGGTGCCGCGCACTTCCCTGACCGGGGGATCCCTCACCGACTTCCCCATGCTGGTGGAGTTGTCCGGCAACTGGCTGAAGCACAAGTCTGCGAGCAACGGCCGGCTCGAATCCCCGGCAGGTTTGGACCTCCGCTTCGAGACCGCCCCGGCCTCCGGTTCCGGCGTGAAGCTCGACCACGAGGTCGAGGCCTATAACGGGGCGGCCGGCACCCTGCGCGCCTGGGTGCGGATGCCAAGTCTGCTCACCACCGCCGACACCACCATCTATCTGTATTACGGCAAGGAGGGGGTGGCTCTCTCGGAGGAGAACGCGGCGGGCGTCTGGAAGGACTATCTGGCCGTCTATCACCTGCCGGTGGCCACCGACCGGACCGGCCGCGGCCGTGACCTCGCCGTGAAAGCGCTGGGCACCGGCAGCCTGATCGGCGCCGCCGGCGACTTCAACGGGACCGACAGCGAGGCTAGCCGCGAATCGCCGACCTTCCTGGATGCACTGTCCGCCTACACGGTCCAGGCCTGGATCAAGGCGGATCAGGTCGGTAGCGACCGCGGCATCGTCTCGGTCGGGCCCATTACCGGCCGCGACGACGCAATGGGCTTCTGCCTGCGCTACGACAAGGCCGGCCATTCCGGCGGCGGCACCAATGTCATCCTGCTCGAGCAGCAGCTGACCAGCGGCCGCACCCGGATCGAGACCGCCTCGGACGTCCAGCGCACAGGCGCGCAGTTCCTCGCGGTCACCTGGCAGCAGAACGGCAATCCGCAGATCTGGATCGACGCCGAGGCTAACACACCCAGCTATGAGACCTCGGTCCGCAACGGCACCACGAGCTTCAGCAACGGCCCGCTGCGGATCGGCCGCGCCTCCTTCGATGCCTCGTCCGCCTGGGACGGTGCCATCGACGAGGTGCGGCTGCGAGCCTCGGCACTGCCTGAGAACTGGCTGAAGGCCGAGTACCTCAATCACCGCCGGCCCGGTGCCTTCTACGGCCTGGGTGGCGAGGACGCGTTCGGCACGACCAACCAGGCGCCGGTCGCGGTGCCCAACCGTGTCGCGACCTCGCGCAACACCGCGATCACCATCGATGTCCTGGCCAACGACATCGACCCCGAGAGCGGCACGCGCAGCCTCGTCTCAGGCCAGGTGGGCACGCCGGCGAATGGGACCGCGGTGATCTCGGCCGGCAAGGTCGTCTACACGCCGGCCACCGGCTTCGTGGGCGAGGACGCTTTCACCTACACGATGCAGGACGCGCAGAACCAGACCTCGGTCGGCACGGTGGTGGTCGAGGTCGCCCAGCCGGCGGCACCGACCAACGACGACAAGCCGTATCGAGGCCGGCTGTTCGGCTGCGCCATTCACGCCGAGGCGGTCGGCAACACCCGCTATGGCTACGGCAAGCCCGCCGCATTCCGCTTCGCTGCCGAGCGGAGCGGCCAGATCACGTCGCTGCGCTATTTTCTACGCTATGACCAGGCCACCGGGCATGTCGGCTACAGCATCGGCAATGGCGGCACGATCCGGATCGAGCTGCGCACCAACGATCCGGCCACCGGCTTTCCGACCAACACGGTGCTAGCCAAGACCGCCAACCTGACCAACCTCATGAACTCGGACCGCTTCGCGCAGATCCCGTTCCTGGCACCCTATCCGGTGCTGACCGCCGGGGAGATCTACCACCTCGTCTTCCTGCAGCTCGATTCGAGCGGCAAGAACGAGATCTCGGTCAACATGCTGCACACCAAGATGCCGATCCCGACCGGCGGCACCGGCCGGATGGGCCCGTTCCACGGCGACGCCTTGGCGCATCTCTGGGTCAACAATTCCGGCGGCTGGTACGTGCGCACCGACCGCTGCCCGATCTTCGAGATCTACTATGCGGACGGCATGGCCTGCGGCGTGGGCTGGATGTTCGCCCATGACAGCGGCGACAAGCAGGTCGGCGGCTCACTGATGGCAAGGCAGCGCCTGCCGATGCTGGACGAGAGCCGGAGCGTGAACGGCGTGTGGCTGCGGGTGCGCAAGTCCGGCGGCTCGCCCAGCGACCTGATCTGCCAGCTGATCGATGCTTCGGCCGGCACGATCCTGGAGGATGTCCGGATCCCGCCTTCACAGGTCGTGACCAGCACCCGCTACGACGTGGCGGTGCCCTGGCAGTTCAGGTCCTTCTCCCAACCGCGTCTGCTGACGAAGGGCAAGACCTACCACATGCGGTTCTCCGCCACTTCCGGCAATTACTGGTTCGGCGCGGCACAGCGCGGCACGGCCTACGGCTTCAAGGAGCGGAATATCGTGCCTTCCGCCTATGCGGAGTACAGCGTGAATGGCGGCTCGAGTTGGTCGGGCTGGAGCTTCACTTCGGAATCGCTGGGCACTCATACCCGCACCGACATGGATCTGCCGGTCGCGCTACAGACTATCTGATTCGTCTGATCTGCCAGCGAGGTAACGGCCGCGTCCTCTGGACGCGGCCGTCTTCGTCGGCTGAGGCTCCTGGTGAGGCAGATCGACCACATCGGATCGCCCGGTCTCGCGGTGATCGCCCCGGCGTGGCATGAGAGGCGCCGTCCAAGCCTCAACCGGAGCCGTCAGCCGCAGTGCTCGCTCGTTTGACTCAACGCTTCAAGAAGGGCGGGCTAGCTCGTAACGCGCTGACCGTCACCCTCGGAACGCTCGCGGCGCAGGCGCTGCTGATCGCGGTCACGCCGCTTCTGACCCGGCTCTATACGCCTGCGGATTTCGGTGTGCTCGCCGTGTTTACGGCAATCGTTTCGATCACCGGTGCCGTCACGAACCTGCGCTATGAGACCGCCATTCCTCTGGATGGGCGCGACGAGGATGCCGCGGCTACCTTCCTGGCAGCCGTGATCACCGGCTTTGCCACGACCTGCCTGGTCGCTCTGGTGGTGGCGCTATGTGGCGAACAGCTCGTGACGGGTGCGAATGTTCCCGGTCTTGGCCCGCTGCTCTGGGCGATCCCTATCGGGACGCTGGGCATGGCCTTCTACAATGCAACCAATCTTTGGGCGGTCCGACGGCAGGCATTCCGCGCGGTGGCGCTGAGCAAGCTGGCCCAGTTCGGCTTCATGGCGGTATGGCAGGTTCTCCATGGCTGGCTCGCAAAAGGACCGGCCGGGCTGGTGGTAGGGCAGGCGCTCGGGCAGCCGGCGGGCATCGTCAATTTTCTGCGCAGCTTCGATGCGCGGGATCGGGCGCTCCTCAGAGCCACCAGCCTGTCTGCGATCCGTGCGGCGGCCGTACGTCACTACCGCTTCCCGCTACTGCTGACTCCCTCCTTGCTCCTCAACACTTCGGCGAAGATGCTGCCGGCGGTGTTCTTGGCGACCCTGTACGGACCCGTGGTGGCTGGTCAGTTCGGCTTGGCTCAGCGGGTGGTACTGGCACCCGTGCGCCTGCTCGGCATGAGCATCGGGCAGGCATATCTGGGGGCTGCGCCTAAGCTCGCACGTGAGGACCGAGCAGCACTCCTGCGCCTGTTCCGCTCGACTACTTTCCATCTGGCCTGGATCGGACTGCTCGGCATGGCGGCGGTCGCGATCCCGGCACCATTTCTGTTTGCGTTGGTGTTCGGTGAGGCGTGGCGCGAGGCGGGCGTACAGCTTCAGATCCTGTCAATCATGTATCTCGCCCAGTTCGTGATCTTTCCCGTTGGCCAGACGCTTGCGATGTTCGGTCGTCAGGATCTGAACCTTTGGTGGGATATTGGCAACATGGCCATCACCTTGCTTGCATTCCTGATTGGATGGGGGTGGCAGCTCTCATCCAATCAGACATTGCTGCTATACAGCGTGGCCATGAGTGCCAACTACGGCGTCAACTGGCTGCTGAGCCATCACGCCATCCTGCATGGCCAAGCTGCCGGAAGCGCTGCATCAGCTGCGGTCACCACCGAGTGAAGGGTCGCCGGGACCCTTCTCATATCGCCCGCTGGAGAGGACTGTCAGATTTGCCGGAGCGATTGGCTTGCATTGAGGGCTGTCCGGTTGCCATTTTCGGCCGTCGCAACCTCCCAGCCTCCCCGCCGCAACAGACCATGGGTCCGACCAGATGCCCTTGACCTGAGCGACCGCCTTTGTTGAGGAGCAACTGGATATCTGGCCCCTGCTGCTATCGTGCCGAGGTGAGAGCGTCGGCGCGGCGGGGTCGGAACATGCCGTGCAGGCACTTCAGCCCCGCTGCCTCTCGCAGCTGATAGGCTCGCCGCCGCGGGATGGCTGTGGCGAACCTGATGCGATGGAACAATGCCTACTCCCTGTCAGCAACATAGCGGCTGTCATGAATCAGCATAAGATCGTGCATCTGACATCGGTGCACAACCTGCACGACAACCGCGTGTTCGAGAAGGAGTGCGTGTCCTTAGCGCAGGCCGGCTTCGACGTCGCCTTGGTGGTGCCAGACGACGGACCAGACCGGCAACTGCAGGGCGTGCGGATCCTGACGGTGCCGAAGCCCAAGAGTCGGCTGAAGCGGATGACGGTCACCACTCGCCAGGTGGTGGCAAGGGCGCTGGCAGAAAAGGCAGACCTTTATCAGTTCCACGATCCTGAGCTGATTCCCTTCGCTTTGGCGCTGCGGGCGACAGGCAAGCCTGTCATTTTTGATGTTCATGAGGACTATGTCACCAGCATTCGCAAGGGACATTGGCTGCCCAAGCCGGTAGCGACCGCGGTGGCATTTGGCTACGATTACTTTGAGCGGGTAGCGAAACTTCCATACAGGACTGTTATAGCCGAGCGGTATTACTCGGCCCGATTTCCTGATGCGGTTCCGGTCCTCAACTATCCGCGGCTCGATCGATTCGCTGCCATCATGGAGCAGCCGATCCGTCAGCCTCCAACGAAGCCTCGACTGCTCTACACGGGCACGCTCGTGGTGGATCGGGGAGGGCTGATTTATGCAGACCTCGCCCGTGATCTGCCCGATGCCGAAATTCATCTGATAGGATGGGCTGAACCTGCAACGGTGACTGCCATGCAGCAGCGTGGAGGAACTGCTGCCGGCCGGATGACGTTCGAAGGCGTCAACGAACGATTGCCGTTTTCGCGGATAGTGCAGGCATATGCAGAGGCCTGGACCTGCGGCCTCGCTATCATGCCGGAGACCGAGCATTACAGAGAGAAGGAACTGACGAAGTTCTTTGAGTACATGGCCGCGGGTCTGCCAATTGTCGCATCGAATTTTCCTGTCTGGAAAGCGCTGATCGAGGGGCAGGGTGTGGGCATTTGCGTGGATCCTGCGAAGCCGAGCGCCATCCGAGACGCCGTGCAGTGGCTGGTGGCGCACCCTGATGAGGCGCGCGCGATGGGGGAGCGCGGGAGGGCGGCCGTCCGATCAACTTATAACTGGGATCGGGAAGCGCAGCGGTTGGTGAGCATGATACGACAATTGATCGGAGATTCGACGTGAATATATTGCGTTCAGGGCCAACGATCCCGCTGCTCCTGTTCGTGTTCTCGTGCGCACTATATGCTATAAATCTGAATAAGGCTCCAGATTTTGATGAGCTGTATCATATTCTGGCCGCGCATGGATATCTGAAGACTGGGGCTTTCAGCATAGCCGACGGCCTTTATCAGCGTGGGCGGGTATTCACTTGGCTGGTCGCGAAGCTGTTCTCCGTCTTCGGTGAGCACCGGTGGGTGGCGCGGCTGCCTTCCGTGGTTTCCGTTGCGCTGATGGCATCCCTGCTGTTCGTCTGGCTGCGGGCGAGAACAGGCAACCTCGCCGCGCTGCTGGCTGCGCTACTGTTCGCCGTTTCCCCGTTCGCTGTCGACACGGCGCAGTTCGCACGCTTCTATGGCGTACACGCCTTTGCATTCTTGGCCGCTTGCTTCGCGATCTATGCTGCTGTCGTCGAGCAGGAGGCATGGACCAGGAGAATCGGCTTCGCGGTCGTCGGCATGCTGGCCTTGGCCGTCGCAATGTACTTCCAGGTGACCACCCTGATCGGGATCGTGGGCCTGGGCGTCTGGGGCGGGCTGTACGTCGTGGTGCCCTGGTTGCTGCGCCGCGATGTGACCGTGGCACGCAAGAGGGCTCTCGTCGTGGGCGGCATCGCGTTGATGCTGATCGTCCTGGTGGTCGGCTTGGCGACCGGCAAACTGCAGGCCGCGTTCGTCATGTTCCGCAACACCCCTATGTGGGCAGCCGAAAATGCAGGCAATGTAGTATTTTATCACACTTGGTTTGTTTTATTCTATCCGACTCTGTGGACTTTGCTACCGGTGCTGACGGTTATCGCGCTGGTCGCAGCGCCTCGACCGGTATTCTTCGCCATGGTGATCTTTGGGGTCGGCATCCTCCTGCATAGCTTGGCGGGCAACAAGAGCCTTCGCTACGTGTTCTATCTGATGCCGTTCATCTTCACCATCTGGGGTGTGGCGCTCGCAACGGTACTTCGGCGGACAATTTCATTCATGCGCCGTCACGCGACCGCTGCGATCACCTATGCACTGCCAGGTCGAGCAGCAGCGGGTGGTCTTGCCGCCGTCGTCGTGGCTCTCGGAGTCGTATGGCTGCTGGTGGCAAACGCCGCAACCATTCGCACCGTCACGCTGCTGGCCGACATCACGGTTCCTCCAGCCCAGCCGGCACCTCGCTGGGACGTCGTCAGGCAGGTGCTGCACGATGAACTGGAGAATTCGGACGTCATTCTGACCAGTACCGAGCTGGATGCCATCTACTATTTGGGCGACTACGACGTTCTGATCAGCAAGAGCCGCTACGGCGAGGTGCTCTCCCAGGGAATGGGCAAGCAGGAATTCGATCTGGACAGGCGGACAGGCCGGCCGGTCATTGCCTCGCCGGAGGCAGTCGAGAAGGTCATCCGCTGCTACCCGACGGGTCTGCTGATCACGCCTGCCTTCCGCTGGCGCCGTGGGCCCATGATCGACGACGAAGTCGCCGATCTGGTGGTCCGGGAGATGGAGCCTGTCGAACTGCCGAAGGGTACTCACCTGCTCGCATTTCGTTGGTCTCATCCGGCCCTCGGTGCGGCACAGGACTGCCCGGTCATCGCTCACTCCCGCGCCGCATCAACGTCCGCTGAAACGAGATAGGGCAACGGTCCATTGTTCCAGTCACGAGGTCAGGAGGATCGCGACCCGCACATGATGATGACGTTCCCGTGCGGCAGCCTGCAGTTGGTGGTGTCCTTGTAGGCCCCTGCGCTTGCCGTCTAGAAAGTGGCGTAACTTATCAGTTGAGCATCATGGCCAAAGATCATTCAATCACATATCGCCGCCTCAGGCTGCGCAATATCCCGCACATCAAGCGGCTCAACGACATCAAGGCGTTGATCTCCAGCCTGAAGGTGCCGCCAGGAGGCAGCTACGCGGACTTCGGCTGCTCAAACGGCTATGTGACCGATCAGGTGCGTCAGCTTGTCCGGGCCGCGCATACCACGGGTTTCGACCATCTGGACGAGCACTTCGAAGAAGGGCGCCGGCGCCATCCTGAACTCGAGTTCATGACGATCGATTTGAACAGGTTCGACGCGACAAGGCCGCAGTTCGACTTCGTGACGTGTTTCGAAACACTTGAGCATACCGGCAATCTCGGCAATGCGCTGCGGAGCGTCGTGCATGCCGTTCGGCCGGGCGGCATCGGCGTCATCTCGGTGCCCGTGGAAGTTGGCTTCGCGGGGATCGTGAAGTTCTTGGTCAAGGTCGGCCTGTACGGCTACACGCTGAAGGAGTTGCCGCAGCGGCCGTCACTCAGGCGCGACTACGTGATGGCGCTGATGAAGGGAGAACGGATCGGCAAGTTCAGGTCTGAGAGCAGATCACACTGGGGAACCCATTTTGGGTTTGACACGCGGGATGTGGACGATCTCTTGGCGCAAGAGCCAGTCAACGTCAGTGCCAGCAACCGGGGCTTCACCCGCTTCTGGGTCATCAGGCGACCTGCGTGAAACGGCTTGAGCGGCTTCGCCCGGTGCCGAGTGAGCGACGCGTGCGCCTGTGGAACGTGCAAGCAGTGTCGCCCATGTCGACCTGCGATCGGTAGAGGACCCGGACGATTGTATCGATTGCTGGATTCGCGCTGATGGACCGGACATTGGAAATGTCCACCTATCTTGATCGATAGGCTTGTCTTGAGGTGCTGGGTTCAAGCCGAAGATTTAGTCAATCTACAGAGACATTTGAGCGAGGCGGTGCCTCGGATCTAGCGACACCACCGCAGCGGACGGGGATGTCGATGATGTACAGTTCGAGCGGCGTTGCACACGGAGCCGATCTGTCACTACTATCGCGGCTAGGGATAGTCGTGGGTTCTGTCAGACGAGCAGCCGACTGATCGTCTCTCTACCGCCATCTGCGGCTTCCAACGGAGCAATGGATCAAGCGATCGTGGTAACGATCGGAAAGAATGACGAGGACGACAGGGCAGCCGGTGAGCAACCGGCCTTTCAGTTTGCCGCCGCCTGCCGATTGGCCGATGATTTCAGATCGTCCGTGGTGGCGGTCGTCACGCCGCGAGCTTCCGAGGCAGGTGCCGCCGGCAGCAGGTCCGCCACCCGTTCGGCAAGGCACTGGTAGCTGGCGTCGGTCATGTGGATCTTGTCGGCGACCAACATGGTCTCAGGCGAGAACAGCTTCGTCTCGATCCAGTGGCGCATCAGGGCGTAGCGCGGCAGGAACTGCACGCCCGAGTCGGCAGCGGCCTGGCGTATCGTCGCCCGGGCCTGGCTGAGCGCCTCGGTCTCCGGCCGCTCGGGGAAGTACTGCGATTCCATCAGCACGAGCTCGGCACCGGCGGTCCGCACCTGGCGAATGCCAGCCAGGATGCCGGCATAGACCTCCTGGACGGTCTTCTTCTGGAAGGCATCGTTGGTGCCCACCTGCCAGATCACCAGGTCGGGATGATGCGCCAGCACGTCGTGCTCGAACCGGGCGAGGTTGCGCATCACGGTCTCGCCGCCGATCCCGGCATTGATCACCTCGACCTTAGCCTGCGGAAAGCGCCCACGGAGGATACGGGCGAGTTGGGCCGGATAGCTGTGCTCGCGACTGGTGGCACCGGTCCCATAGGTGCTGGACGAGCCGATCGCGACGATCTTGAGAGAGCGGGTCGCAGCCAGCCGCGCCCAAGTGCGCGGGAGCGAATCGAACGGCCCCCATACTCCTGAAGGCGCGTCGCACGCAGCAGCGCCGGCAGGGGCTGGCAGCCCGACGAGGGCGAGCGTCATCAGGCTCAGGACGAGCAACAATCTCATGGCACGTCGTTCCGATCGGAAAGGCCGGACTAAGGCCTCGCACGGCAGGTCGGTATTATCGGTAAGCGGGACACGCAGGAGTTGCGAGCACTATTTGAACCAAGGCGCGAACGACCTGCATCGATAGAGCCGATTGTGGCGCCAGTGACGCAGCCTGGGCCGCCATGACCGATTCCCTAAGCTTCGTTAAAGGCAGCCAGTTCGAGCGTTCGTGACTGGAACTTCCGGGGCGACATCCACTTATTCCCGCGGGCTTGGTGTTCCCGAGCATCCAAAGATTTGGCGTTTCCGGGCAGCCGAGGATGCTTTCGCCCACCTCTTCGGGTGGTCCGGTTGCCAGGTGAGGACGGACCAAGGCGGGTGGCAATGCGGCGTCTCGAGCTTCTGGATGGTCTGAGGGGCTATTTCCTCGCCTTCATGATGTTGAACCACCTGTACTTCACGGGCGGGCTGACGCTGGTGCACGTCAACCACGCCGAGCTGGGCTTCGTCGAAGATGCCCAGGGCTTCGTGTTCCTGTCCGGGCTGCTGATCGGGATGGTCTATGCGCGGCGCATGAGCCGCGAAGGCTTCTTCGGCGGCGCCGCGCGGATCTGGCACCGTGCCGCCGAGCTTTATCTCTACGCGCTGTTCTGCCTGTTCGCGCTGCTGCTCGCCGTCCGGCTCCTGCCGGATCTCCAGCCGATCTGGAAGAACTGGATGGGTGAGCTGGCTCTGCCCGGCTGGGCTTCCACCCTGGCGGCGGTGACCCTGCTCCATCAGCCGACCTACATGGACATCCTCCCCCAATACATCGCCTACCTCCTGGTGGCGCCGCCCCTGGTCTACCTGGTGCTCAAGGGCCGCTGGGTGGTGGTGGCGGTCATGTCGGCGCTGTTCTGGATGGCGGTACAGCTCGGATTTCATCTGCCGGTTGCGGCAGCGGTGGACGGGCTGCTCGGGCGGATGGACGAGGGCCTGGCGATGCGCAACCATTTCAACGTGTTCGCCTGGCAGGTCGTGTTCATGGGCGGGCTGGTGCTGGGTGCGCTGACCAGCGCGCGCATGATCGAGTGGCAGCAGGTGTTCCATCCCGAGCGGCGGGTGATTCTGGCGGCAGCACTGGCGTTCTTCCTGTTCTTCATGCTGTTCCGGCTGGGCTGGACGTTCGGGCTGATCCCGACGGCGACATGGGACCGGTTCGTGGTGATCACCAACCGCGGCGAGTTCAGCCTCGTCTATCTCCTGAACTTCCTGGCGACCGGCTATCTGCTGGCATGGACCCTGATCGCCGGCCCGCGCGCCGCGGAAGCCTGGCCGCGCCGGATCGCCGAGCTGCTCGCCCGGCTGTTCTCGCTCCCCTTCCTGCGGCTGATCGGGCGCCATTCGCTCCAGGTCTACGTGTTCCACGTGTTCGTGGTCTACCTGATGCTGGCGATTGACCGCAGCTTCGGCCCGTTCCCCGCAGTGGTGCGCACTGCCCTGGCGCTCCTCGCGATTGCGTCGCTGGCGATCCCCGCCTGGCTGCGCGAGGCCGACCTGCGGGGCCTGCTGCGCCAGCCGATCGGGCTGCAGCGCTCGGCCCCGGCGGACTGACCGCCCGCCCGGTGCCGCGCCATGCGGGCCCGGGCGGCTTTGGCCATAGCGCGCATAGGATTTGCATCTTGATTGCCGCCGTACGGCCGGCCTACCCTGTGGTCATCTCCGCACCACTCGCAGAGGATCCGCAGGCATGGAACATGCAGGCCGCACTGCTCTTGTAACCGGTGCCACCGGCGGTCTGGGCGTCGCCCAGTCGCGCATGCTGGCCGAAGCAGGTGCGCGCGTGCTGATGCTCGACGTGAAGGGCGAGGCGGTGGTGGACGAGCTTCGTTCGACTCTGCCCGAGGGCGCCGGGGAGCTGGTCTGGGTCGCCTGTGATCTCGCCGACCCGCAAGGGACCAAGGAGCGAGCCGCGGCCCTGGACGCGCAGTATGGCGGAATCGACATCGTGGTGAACAATGCCGCGATCAACCCGCTCAAGGCGATCGACGCCTATGATCTCGCCGAGTGGCAGCGGGTGCAGGACATCAATGCCACTGCCTGTGTGGCGATCGCCCAGGCGACCGTGCCATCGATGAAGCGCAAGGGCTTCGGGCAGATCGTGAACATCACCACAGTGACGCTCAATGGCGGCTGGGAGGACTTCACCGCCTATGTCGGCTCCAAGGGCACGCTCCTGGGCCTGACCCGCTCCATGGCGCGCGAGCTCGGCAAGTTCGGTATCAGGGTGAACTGCATCAGTCCCGGTGCCATCCCGACACCCCTGGAACAGGAGGTGTGGGCGGACCAGATCGATAGCTATGTGAAGTTTCTGATCGACCACCAGGCGCTGAAGTACCGCGGCAGCGCGGACGACATCGCTCATGCGCTGATGTTCCTGATCTCCGATCGGGCGCGGTTCGTGACCGGCCACAACCTCTCGGTAGATGGCGGATGGTGGATGCACTGATGAAGGACCCATGGAAACCGACCCTGCGTATCTGATCGACCAGTCCCGTACCTATGGCGCGCGCGGGGTCCATGGCCGCGTCGTCGAGCATATCGGCAACCGTATCGTGGGAGGCGAGCTGGCCGAGGGCGAGATGCTGCCCAAGGAGGCCGAGCTGATGGCCGAGCTGCAGGCCTCGCGCACCACGATCCGCGAGGCGATCAAGGTGCTGGCGGCCAAGGGCCTGGTGGAAACCCGCCAGAAGCGCGGTACGCTGGTCCGGCCGAAGTCAGACTGGAACCTGCTCGACCCGGACGTGCTGGCCTGGCTGGTGGCGGGCGACCCGGATCCGGAGATCACCCGGCTGATGATCGAGCTGCGCCGGCTGATCGAGCCGGGTGCGGCGCGCATGGCGGCCACGCGCCACGACAAGGTGCAGCTGGCCGCCTTGGCCGCGGCGCTCGACGACATGCGCAGCACCGATGTCGGCTCCTACTATGCCGCCGACCGCGCATTCCACCGTGCCCTGTTCGCCGCCACCGGCAACCCTTTCATCGACCGGCTAGGCTCGATCGTCGACGCGGTGCTGGCGGTGAGCTTCGGCCTGCAGAGCCGCTCGCTGATCCCGGCCGAGCAGGGCTTTGCCCTGCATGCCCGGGTCTATGACCGCATCGCCGCCCGCGATGCTCCCGGGGCCGGCCAAGCGATGCTGAGCATCATCAACGATTCCCAGGCGGCCCTCGACCGTTCGATCGAGGCAGTGGGCAGGCTCGCCGCCTGACGGCCAGGCGGACCCTCGCTCAGGCAGGTCGAGTTGCTGCCAGACTTCCACCAGTGCCGCCACCAGCTGATCCATCAGCCGGTCATCGTGCAGCGGGCTCGGGGTCAGCCGGAGCCGCTCGGTGCCGCGGGGCACGGTGGGATAGTTGATCGGCTGCACATAGATGCCGTGGCGCTCCAGCAGGAGGTCGGACAGGAGCCGGCACCGGACCGGATCGCCGACCAGCAGCGGCACGATGTGCGACGGCGACGGGATGACCGGGAGACCGGCTCCTTGCAGCCGCGACTTCAGGCTGGCGGCCCGCTCCTGGTGGCGGGCCCGCAGCGCCTGGCCTTCCGGGCCGCGCAGGATTTCCACGGCCGCCAGGGCTGCCGCCACGGTCGCCGGCGGCAATGAGGTGGTGAAGATGAAGCCCGGCGCGTGGCTGCGGAGCGCGTCGATCATGGCGGCCGGCCCCGCGACATAACCGCCGGCAGCACCCAGCGCCTTGCCGAGCGTGCCCTGGACCACGTCGACCTGGTCCGTCAGCCCGTCCCGCTCCGCGATGCCGCCGCCCTGCGGGCCGTACATGCCCACGGCGTGCACCTCATCCAGGTAGGTGAGCGCACCGTGCCGCCTGGCGATGGTGCAGATCTCCGCCGCCCTCCCGAAATCGCCATCCATGGAATAGACGCCTTCGAAGGCGACGAGCTTGGCGCGGCTTGCCGGCTGTGCCGCCAAGAGCCGCTCCAGATGGGCGGGATCGTTGTGCCGGAAGATCTGCTTCTCGCAGCCTGATGCGCGGATGCCGGCGATCATCGAGGCATGGTTGTTCGCATCGGAGAGGATCAGGCAGTCCGGCAGGAGCCGGGCGATGGTGCTGATCGCCGCCTCGTTGGCGACATAGCCGGAGGACATCAGCAGCGCGGCGGGCTTGCCGTGCAGCTCGGCCAGAGCACGCTCCAGCCGGACATGAAGATGAGTAGTGCCCGAGATGTTGCGCGTGCCGCCGGCACCGGCGCCATGGGCACGCAGGGCGGCACATCCCGCGTCCAGCACGGCCGAATGGTGGCCCATGCCCAGATAATCGTTGGAGCACCAGATCACCACGTCGCGCGGACCTGCGGCGGTCCGCATCCGGGCACGGGGATAGGCGCCGACTTCCCGGGCCAGATTGGCGAACACCCGGTAGCGGCCCTCGGCGCGCACGCGCTGGACGGCTGCACGGAACCATGCGTCGTAATCCATGATCGTCCTCGGGAAGCAGGGATGCCTGGGCGGAACGTGGCCTGCGAAGACAATCGGGCCCCGGCCGGCTTTCGGTCCGACCGGGGCCCTAGTCAGTCGCCTGACCGGTCCGGGAAGCTCAGAGGGCAGCCAGGAAGTTGATCAGGTCGGCCTTCTCCTGCTTGGTCAGGCCCATGTTGAACCGCTTGTTGTAGAAGTAGACGACGTCGGCGATCGTGTTGGCGGAGCCGTCGTGGAAGTACGGCGCGTGGGAGGCGAGGCCACGCAGGGTCGGCACCGAGAACTTGCCGATGTCCGCGCACCTGCCGGTGACTAGACCCATGCCCGGATCGTTGACCAGCACGGTCTTGTTCTCCGGGAAGAAGGGCGGCTTGTCGCCCGTGCAGGTGATCTTGAAGACCGGCAGATCGCTCCGCAGCGGGTTGCCCAGACGTTTGGCGAAGTCACCGGCCGTGCCGATATTTCGCTGGCTTGCCTGGATGATATCCGAGCCGCCGGCAACGCCATTGTGGCAGGTGGCGCAAGCGGAGTTCGGTACCGGATCTGTTGGTGCACCAGGGAAGGCGTCATTGAAGCCGGCAACTTCTCCGAGGGTAAACTTGCCCCGATTGTCGGGGGCAGTACCGTTAAACAACGCCTGTCCCCGCGCAATCGACTGACGATGCTTTGACCTGTCGGCCGACCAGCCGTCGAATTCGTCGAAGGGCAGCTTGGGCGGAGGCGGAGGCTGCGTGACCAGGTCGAGGAAAATGACCCCTTCGGTCTCCACGCTCGTCTTGAGGTGCGCGGGGCCACCGGTAGCGCCGTCCTTGTCGAGCGCGCCGGCCTTCTTGTCGCGAATCTGCGCGGCGAAGAAGCTGACCTCGTACTCCACGATCTTCGCAATATCAGGATGGCTGGTGTCCATGGTTCCCTGGCCACCCTCGGAGGTAGGCCGGTTGTCACGCTGTGCATGGCCCAGCGTGGCATTCAGCGCCTGGGATTCTAAGCTGGGCTCGCGTCCATCCCACATGATATTGCCGCTCGGGCCGGGCGGGCCGAAACTCAGGGATTTGGTCTTGAAGTCGAGCGCGAGACTGATCAGGGGGCGGCGGTACATCGAGTAGATCGGGATCGTTCCGCCGGTCCCGTTGGCGCCGTCATTGCCGTCCGAGGTGCTGGCATGAGGGTTGCCGGGCGTGTTGCAGCCATACGGATCCTTGACCACTTCGATCGTGAAGTCGCGATTGGGGGCGGCTGGCATGAAGATCCGGAACAGCCCGTCGTTCAGGAGCAACGAGCGGGCCTTGCGCGAATCGCTGCCGCGCCCGCGACGGCCACCGTAGAACCGCGATGCCTTGGTCTCGGAAGCCGGCACCAGGGTCGGACAGTTGGCGCCATCCACCGGCGCGAAGATGGGGTCCCTCACGCCGGACCGGTTGAACCGTGCCCGGATGTCGGCGGCGCTGACGCTCATCGCCTGCGACGGCTGGTGACACGTGCCGCAGCTCCGGCCGTTGGCGCCCAGCGACTTGAAGAACGGGTGCTCGCCGGCGCCCACCGTCTTCGCGGCACCGGTGCCACTGATGAAGCCGAGCGTGCCGTCCGGGTTCGAGTAGGTGCCCTTGGCCGGCACCGTGGCCGGCAGCGTCTCGTTGCCGATGATCGCCGGCAGTGGGGCACCCAGCGCCGCGCGATAGGTCGGCGGAAAATATTTCGGCGCCCGGTTTGGAATGGCCGAGGCCGGAACCTCCTGCGCCTGGCTGGCCAGGGACAGGCAGCACAGGCTGGCGGCTGCCAGCAGCAGGCGGGCCAGATGATGCCGGGTCCCAGAACGTGTGATTGATTTCCGCACGACACCAATCCTCCCCACGGATAGGGATGAAGTACCTTCTCGTGAAATTTTGATGTATGACCGAGGCGATTTATAGGCTGATCAGACAAAATCAGCCAAACGATGCGGCAAGTCTTATGTTTCGATAGTCTTTGTGCAAGACATCGGGCTACATTGTGGAACTATTCTTATGAGTATCATGATGCACAGTGGAGGCAACATAAAAATTGTTACGAATAGATGCAGCGTTCGTTGATTGGGGCAATTTTAACTTGGAGTTGTAATTGTCAATATCATGGAAAATGTTGCGTATTATTCAAATGCATATAATAATAAGAGACGAAATTTCAGGATGTTCTGAGTGAATGAATTGCTCAGGTTGTGCAACCAGCCGGAGCACGCCACAATCGTGTGTCAGTATAAGAAGCCTGCTACCTGCGTGATTGATGCTGCGGTCTGCGACCGTCACGGATGCTCGTCGCCTTGCCCCGACAGCCGGGATAATCCAGATCAATCCGTGAGAACCTGGGAGGGTGAGCATGGCCAATCGCCAGTCAGCATGGTTCCTTTTTGGCCTCATGATGACATTCGCTGCACCCGCCACGGCCGAGCCGGTCGACCTGGAATTGGTGCTGGCGGCGGATGGGTCGGGCTCGATCGACGATGGCGAGATACGTCTGCAGCGCGAGGGCTATGCCGCTGCCCTGACTGATCCGGAGCTGGTGTCCGCCATGACCGCCGGGGCGCATGGTCGGATGGCGCTCATGTATTTCGAGTGGGGCGGTGCCGATTCGCAGGTAGTGATCGCCGACTGGGCGGTCATCGACGGGCCAGACAGTGCCGCGCGCTTTGCCGACACGCTGCGCACCACGCCGCGCGGCGCGTTCGGCTGGAACTCGATCTCCAATGCGATCGACTTCGGCCGCCGCGCCATGGCCGGGAACAGCTATGACGGCATCCGCAAGGTGATCGACGTCTCGGCCGACAGCGGCAATTATGGCGGACTACCGCTGCCGCTGGCCCGGGAGGCGGCCTTGGCGGAAGACATCACCATCAATGGGCTGGCGGTCCTGTGCCGGACCTGCGACGGCCGCCCGGCACGCGCCGATCTGGAGGGCTATTTCGCTAGCCAAGTGATCGGCGGGTTCGGCGCCTTCGTCGTGACCGTGGACCAGACCACCAGCTTTGCCGAGGCGGTGCGGCGCAAGCTGCTGCTGGAGATCGCGGGCCTGCCTCAGCCCGTCGCGGCGGCACGCTGAGCGGGCAGCTGCTCCGTCAGCAGTGCCTCGACCTCGATCAAGGGCATGCCTGCCGGAATGATCAGCCATTCGTCCAGTGCGGTGGAGCGGATCATCACCACGCCCCGTTTGGGGCAGATGTCGAGGCAGCCGACCTCGACCACACCAAGGCGCGCCTTCCTTCCTTTCGCTTGGCCGTCGCCTTGCGCCAAGTGCTTGCGCAGCGCCTTGGCCAGGTGCTGCTCGCCGCTCTCCCCGAACCCGCCCTTCAGGCGCCTGGAGCATTTGCGGCAGATCAGTGCCACGGCCTGCCAGCGAGAGGAGACCATGCGCAGCTTGCGCTCGCTCATCGGAGACAGCCTCACGCCAGGGCGGCGACACCGCGGGGCGGGTCGAACAGCTCGAGCGGTCTGGGCACGGCGGCGACCAGTTCGCCATGTGCCAACCGGGACAGGAAGGCGATCACGCGCGGCACCAGTTGCGGGTCGTAGGGCTTGCGGAGCAGGCCTATGGCCACGTCCACATGGGCTCGGGCTCGTTCGGCGCTGGCACTGGTGAACAGGAGCGGGATCTCGTATCGGCGATGCAGCTGGCGCGCGATCTGGATACCATCGCCGCCATCGGCCAGCTCGAGGTCGACCAGCGCCAGGTCGGGAGTCCTGGACTGGGCGAGCTGCAACGCCTCCTCGACCAAGCCGGTTGGTCCCAGCACCTCATGACCGTCCGTGCGCAGCGCCATCTCGATGGCCAGGGCGGTTAGCCCGTCATCTTCGGCAACGAGGATAACCACCAGAAGATCCTTGCTCCAGACTGGGATTGCCGTGGCATTCGCGGACGCCGACGATGCTAGCCAACCTCTCCGGGATCGGCGGGTTCCCCAGAATGCTTGCCAAACCCGGTCTCGGGTTCTACAGTAGGTTGATTACGTCAACCTACTGTCGTCGGGAGGGTCTGCATGATAGTGATGCGATTGCTCGTCCCCGACGAGTGGCGCCGTTAGCTTCGATCCAGCCGCCAATTCTGGCACGCATCTGCCTCCAACGAGATAATCCGGTGGGTCCTGCTCCTGATCGGAGCGGGAACGATCCGGATGCGACCGTCCCCCTGGGACGTGAGGGGTCATGTCTGCGTGGCCCGCTCGCTCCTTCGGAACTCTCCCATGACTGCAATACTCGGTCGCGCGAATCCGGTTCGCGCGGTTCTACTATTCGTCTATAGCCATTGGCAGCGGCAGGGCTGGCGGGCCTGGCTGGTGGTATTCGCCATGATCGCCGCGACGCTCACCGAGATCCTGGTGCCGCTGTTCGCCGGCCAGCTGGTGGACGCCGTGTCGGCTAGTGCCGGCCTGGCACCGTCGGACATCCTGCAACAGGCGCTCCTGCCCTTCGGGGCCATCGTGCTGCTGGGCCTGGCTGGGCTCGTGCTGCGCACCGGCGCCATCGTCCTGGTGGTGAAGCTCACCCTGGGTGTGATGAGCGACATCGGCCAGGATGCGTTCTTCCGGATCCAGCGGCTGTCGAGCGACTGGCATGCCAACCACTTCGCCGGCTCGACCGTCCGCAAGGTCAGCCGCGGCATGAACGCCATCGATTCCCTCCATGACACCCTGCTGATCGCGCTCTTGCCATCGGTAATGGTACTGCTGGGCTCGGCGGTGCTGCTGGGCTGGCGCTGGCCGGCGATGGGCTTGGTGGTGGCCGGCAGCGCTGTCGCCTACCTGACGCTCACCGCCGCCTTGTCGCTGTGCTGGGTGGCGCCGGCCGCGAGGCTGGCGAACAGCTGGGATTCGCGCATGGGCGGCGCTCTGGCCGATGCGATCGGCAGCAATGCGGTGGTCAAGGCATTCGGCGCCGAGGCGCGCGAGGATGCGCGGCTGGCGGCCCTGGTCGGGCGGTGGCGGCAGCGCACCAGGAGATTCTGGCTTCGCGGCACCGTCAGCGAGGCGGCGCAGGGTACTGCGCTGCAGGTGATGCGTGCGCTCGTGATCGGCATGGTGCTCTGGTTTTGGTGGCAGGGCCGTGCCACACCGGGCGATGTCGCTTATGTGCTGACCATGTTCTTCGTCGTGCAGGGTTATCTGCGTGACGTGGGCTACCACGTCCATGCGCTGCAGCGGGCGGTGAACGAGATGGAGGAGGTGGTGGCGATCCACGACCAGCCCATGGAGATCGAGGATCGTCCGGACGCCCGGCCCTTGCGGATCACCCGGGGCGAGATCCGCTTCGAGAATGTCGACTTCCACTACGGCCGGCACCTGGCGCCGTTGTACCGGGGCCTGTCGGTGACGATCCGTGCCGGTGAGCGGGTCGGTCTGGTCGGGCGCTCGGGCTCGGGCAAGACCACGTTCGTCAAGCTCATCCAGCGGCTCTACGAGCCGGCGGACGGCCGGATCCTGATCGACGGCCAGGAGATCGACCGGCTGACCCAGGCATCGCTGCGCGCGCAGATCGCGGTGGTCCAGCAGGAGCCGATCCTGTTCCACCGTTCGCTGTTCGAGAACATCGCCTATGCCCGGTGGGAGACCGGTGCCGGCATCGGGCTCGGCGAGGTGCGGGCGGCGGCGGCGCTGGCCAATGCCGACGAGTTCATCATGCGGCTGCCCAAGGGCTATGCCACCACGGTGGGTGAGCGAGGCGTCAAGCTGTCCGGCGGCGAGCGCCAGCGCGTGGCGCTTGCGCGCGCCTTCTTCGCCGACGCGCCGATCCTGATCCTGGACGAGGCGACCTCGAGCCTCGATTCCGAATCGGAGGCGCTGGTACAGGATGCCATGGAACGGCTGATGGAGGGACGGACCGCGATCATCATCGCCCACCGCCTGTCCACCGTGCGCGCCGTGGACCGGATCCTGGTGTTCGACGGTGGCCGGATCGTCGAGGACGGCAGCCACGACGAACTGATGCGGCGCAAGGACGGCGTCTACCGCCGCCTGTTCGAGCGGCAGGCGGAAGGGCTGATTGAAGAAGGCGCCGCTTGAACGCCGAAGAACCTGTCTAAGATCAGACGTATCGATGGAGAAGACGACATGACTGCCGACAAGCAAGACACCCCCGGCATTACGGTTACCACGCTGGATCACTTGCGCCTGACCGGCGTGGTCGAGGCGTTCGAGCGCCGTGGCGACGGCGAACTGGTGGAAGCGCTGGCCGAGGAACTGGACCGTGCCGAGATCGTGGCGCCGGAGGCGGCCCCTGCGGATCTCGTCACCATGCATTCGCGTTGCCGCTTCGCGTCGAGCAGCGGCGAGGAGCGGGAGGTGACCCTGGTCTATCCAGGCGAGGAGGACGTCGCCCAGGGCCGGATCTCGATCGTGACGCCGGTCGGCAGCGCCCTGCTGGGCCTGCGCGTGGGCCAGACGATCAGCTTTGCCGGTGCTGACGGGCACAGCCGCGCGCTGACGCTCAAGGCGGTGACCTGGCAGCCCGAGGCGGAGGGTGTGGACGTCGGCAGGCCCGGGCGAATCTGAGCCGCCCCGCCTCATCGGTGCCGTGGATCGGGTTGTCCTGGAAGATCGAAAGCGCCTAAGCTCGACCGCCCACAAGAGGACGTGCGGCCGAGCTTAGGCCAGTACGAAGATCAGGGAACACCCATCCATGAATCGGATCGCCACTCTTCTTGCCGTGTCGACATGTGCAGTCCTGTCCAACGTCGCACATGCTGCCGACAAGACCTTTGCCCTCGTGCCCAAGAACATGAACAATCCGTTCTTCGACCAGGCACGCGACGGCTGCCAGAAGGCCGCCGAGGAGATCGGCGGGATCGAGTGCTACTATATTGGTCCGGGCGAGCATGGTGGTGGCGACGAGCAGTTCCAGGTCGTTCAGGACCTGATCGCGCGCGGCGTCGACGGCATCGCCGTATCGGTCGCCAATGCTCCGGCGATCGCCAAGGCGGCACAGGCGGCCAAGGACGCGGATATCCCGTTTGTCACCTGGGACAGTGACCTGCTCGACCAGGACCAGGCACTGCGCTCGACCTATATCGGCACCGTCAACACCGAGATCGGCAAGGAGCTGGCCAAGCGGCTGATGGCGCTCAAGCCCGAGGGCGGCACCTACTGCATCCAGAGCGGCGGGCCGGCGGCGGTCAACATGAACGAGCGAATGCAGGGGATGACCGAGACCCTGCCGGCCGACAAGTGGACGCAGGTCGCAGGCTGCCCGCTCTACAACAATGACGACTTCCCGCTCTCGATCGTCCAGATGACCGATATTCTGGCCAAGTATCCCGACTTGGACGCGATGCTGAACGCCGGCGGCGCGCCGCAGATGCTGCCCGAGGCCTATCGGCAGCTCACCAGCCAATACGCGGACCGGATCGAGTCCGGCGATCTCGTCCTGCTGTTCGTCGAGACCATGGACGTGCAGATGCAGTTCCTGAAGGAGGGGCTGAGCCAGGGCCAGGTCGGCCAGCGGCCCTACGAGATGGGTTATCGCGCCATGTACGTGCTGAACGACCTGGTGAACGGCAAGACGGTCGAGGACCCGATCACGGTGGGGCTGGACGTCTGCACCAGGGAAACGATCGACAGCTGCAAGACCAAGTAGATCCAGGGGCCTTGCCAGGTTGACCCGGCCACGCACTGCGCTATCCGCTCGTCCCGGGCAGTGCTGGGAGTGGCCGGGATGGAATACGACTATGTGATCGCCGGAGGCGGGTCGTCCGCCTGCGTGGCGGCGATGCGGCTGGTCCGCGACCACGGCGCCCGGGTGCTGCTGATCGAGCGCGGGCCCGCCCGCTATGCCTGGCTGATGCGGATGCCGGCGGGCTACATGAAATATCTGTGGCGCGAGGACTTCCTCGAGATGCACCACACTGCCCCCCAGCCACAGCTGGGCGGGCGTGGCCCGATCGTGCCGCAGGCCCGGGTGCTGGGCGGCGGCAGCTCGGTGAACGCCATGGTCTACATGCGCGGCCAGCGCGAGGACTATGACGGCTGGGACGCCTATCTGGGCAGGGGCTCGGGCTGGTCCTATGTCGACCTGCTCCCGCACTTCAAGGCGCTGGAGAAGAACGCCAACTTCAACGACGAGTATCACGGCATCGACGGCCGGCTGCTGGTCTCGGACCCAGGCCAGCTCTGCGACACCACCCGGCGCTACATCCTGGCGGCGCAGGGCGCCGGCATTCCCTACAACCGCGACTTCAACGGTGCCCGCCAGGCCGGCGTCGGCGTCATGCAGCACACCATGGGCATCGGGCCGAACGGCAAGATGCAGCGCTGCGACGCGGTGACGGCGTTCCTGTCGCAGGTGATGGCGGACGAGCGGCTGACCGTGGTCACCGACAGCCAAGTCACCCGGATCCTGTTCGACGGCCGCCGTGCTGTCGGCGTCGAGTACCTGCGCAACGGCGCCACCTTCAAGGCGCACGCGGCGCGCGAGGTGCTGGTCGCGGCCGGCACCTACAATACGCCCAAGCTGCTGATGCTGTCCGGCCTGGGCCCGGCCGACCATCTGCGCGAGCACGGCATCGCCGTGCATACCGACCTGCCCGGCATCGGCCAGAACCTCCAGGACCACCACGAGGTGCCGGTGATCGCGCTCACCCGCGAGCCCGGCGGCTACCATGGCCAGGACCATGGCTGGCGGATGATCCGCAACGGCCTGCAATATCTCCTGTTCGGCACCGGCCCGGTCACCACGACCGGGATCGAATCCTGCCTGTTCTACGACCCGGACGGCGGCGAGCGCCCGACCATCCAGCTCTATTGCGGCCCGATCGTGCATGTCGACCGCGACATCGCCGATGTCGAGGAGGGCGACGGCATCACCATCGCCTCCTGCCTGCTCCGGCCGAAGGCGCGCGGCACCGTGCGGCTGCGCTCGGCCGATCCGAAGGAGAAGCCCAGGGTCAACGCGAACTTCTTCGGCCATCCGGACGATCTGCGCCTGACCCTGGCATCCATGCGCTTCGCCCGCACCCTCCTGGCGACCGAACCGCTGGCCGGCAACATCGCGCGGGAGATCCTGCCGGGTGCTGACAAGCTGAGCGATGCCGAGCTGGCCGCGTTTGCCGGCAAGACCGTCAAGACCAACTTCCACCCGGTGGGCTCGGCGCGGATGGGACCGGACCACGACCCGACGGCGGTGCTGGACGCGCGGATGCGGGTGCGCGGGGTCGAGGCGCTGCGGGTGATCGACTGCGCCGCCATCCCGTTCATCCCCTCGGCCAACACCAACGCGATCGCCCTGGCGCTCGGCCACAAGGCGGCAGAACTGATCATGGCCGACGAGGCCGGGGTCCCGCTTGCACCGGCCGCGGCGGCCTGACGCCGCCGCGGGGCAGGGCAGGGCTGCGGCCCCGAGCCATCCGATGTCGGATGGCGCCTGGCCGCAGCCGGGACCCGGGTTCCTTGCGCCCGGGCTGCGGCACGCCCGACCGGCGCGGATGATCCTGACAATGGCCCGCCCGGGTTTGTTTCGCAATTTTCGGTCTGCGCGCCGGCCAGCCCGCCTGCCGCACCCAGGCGGCGCAGACCGGCCAGTGTAGCACAGACAGGCTGCCGCGGCAGCGCTGCTGTTGCTGGGCAGGTTTCCGCCATGGCGGGGGAATGGTGCGACAGGCGGGGCAAAGGGGCCGGTAGGACGGACGCGATGACCGGCCTTCTCGGGTTCGTTTCGTAATTCTGGTGACGGCCCCTGCCGGCCTGCTCCGGCCGGCGCTCCCGCGGCTCGGGATGGGCCAGGATAGCACAGGTCCGGGGGCCGAGCACGGCCGGCGCTACATACCTGGGCGGAACCTGATCCCGCGGCCGCTACCGGACGGCCTCAGGCGGTCGTGTCGTCGACCCCGGTGACGGCGATCGCCTCGAACTCGGCAGCGCCCAGCCGGAAGCGCTTCGCTTCCGCATAGGCGGCGCCGGTCCAGAACGCGTCGAGCGCGGCACGGCTCGGGAACTCGATGACGACGATGCGCCGGTCCTCGGCCGGTCCTTCCAGCGTCGCGAACTCGCCGGCACGCACCAGGAAGCGGCCGCCTTGCTCGGCCACCGCGGCCGGAGTGCGTGCGATGTAGCCCCGGTAGGCGTCCGGGTCGGTGACCCGGATCCGGGCGATCAGATAGGCCTTGCTCACTTGACGGCTCCAAAGGTCAGGCCGCGGACCAGATGGCGCTGCATCGCCCAGCCGAGCAGCACGATCGGGCCGATCGCCAGCATAGAGGCGCCGGACATCTTCGCCCAGAACATCCCTTCGGCGGCCTTGAAGCTGGCGATGAACACGGTGAGCGGGGCCGCGTTCGAGGCGGTGAGCTGCAGGCTCCAGAAGCTCTCGTTCCAGGCCAGGATGGTGCAGAGCAGCGCCGTCGACGCGATGCCGGGGATGGCGGCGGGCAGCAGGATGAAGCGCAGCTCCTCCATGATGCCGGCGCCGTCGACGCGGGCCGCCTCCAGGATCTCGTTCGGGATTTCCTTGAAGTAGGTATAGAGCATCCACACCGCGAGCGGCAGGTTCATCAGGAAGAAGATCAGCACCAGGCCCAGGATGTTGTCGAGCAGCCCGGTGGCCTGGAAGATCAGGTAGATGGGGATCACCACGCCGACCGCGGGCATCATCTTGGTCGAGATCATCCAGAGCAGGGTGGAATTGGTCCGCTTGCTCGGGAAGAACGACATCTGGTAGGCGGCCGGCACCGCGAAGACCAGGCACAGCGCGGTCGAGCCCAGCGCCGCGATCACCGAGTTGGTGACGAACTTCGAATAGGAGCCGCGGGCGAACACCTCGTTCAGCGAGGACAGGGTCGGCTCGAAGAACAGGATCGGCGGCATGGAGAAGGCGTCGATCTCGGTCTTGAACGCGGTGATGATCATCCAAAGGATCGGGAAGAACATCAGGAAGGCCAGGCCGTGGCCCAGCAAGGCGTGGCCCAGATGGGAGCGCTTCATCCGAACTTCTCCGGGTTCTGCATGTTGCGGGCCACCAGGCGGATCAGGAAGATCGCGACGATGTTCGCCAGGATCACGGCGAACAGGCCGCCGGCCGAGGCGGAGCCGACGTTCCACTCCAGGAAGGCGCGGGTGTAGATGATGTAGCTGAGCGTGGTGGTGGCCTGGCCGGGGCCGCCGCCCGTGGTGGTGAAGATCTCGGCGAAGATCGAGAGGAAGAAGATGCTCTCGATCATCACGACCGCCGTGATCGCCCGCGACAGGTGCGGCAGGATGATCTTGAAGAACATCTGGATCGGGTTGGCCCCGTCCAGCCAGGCGGCTTCCTTCTGCTCCTCGGGCATGGACTGCAGCGAGGTCAGGAACACCAGCATCGCGAACGGCGTCCATTGCCAAGCGATGATGATGACGATGGCGGTCATCGGCCAGTTCTGGAACCAGTCGACCACCGGCAGGCCGAGCGTGCCGAGGATCCAGGAGAGCAGCCCGTAGACCGGGTGCATCAGCATGTTCTTCCAGACCAGGGCCGCCACCACCGGCATGACAAAGAACGGGGCCAGGGCCATCAGCCGGGCGATGCTGCGGCCGGGGAAGTCCTTCTCCAGCACCAGCGCCAGGATGATACCCAGCACCACCGTCACGACCAGCGAGGCACCCACCAGGATCAGGGTCTTGCCCATGGCACCCCAGAACATCGGGTCGTTCAGGAGCAGGGAGAAGTTGCGGAAGCCGGCGAAGCCGAACCGCTCGGGGTAGAGCACGTTGTAACGGTGGAAGGCGTAGTAGATCGTCATCGCCAGCGGGACGATCATCCACACGAGCAGCACGCCCACCGCCGGCGCGATCAGCGCCAGCATGGTCCAGCGCTGCTTGGACCATGCTTCCTTGGCCATGCCGCGCCCGGCTACCGCCGTGCCGCCCTGACCCTGCAGACTAGCTGCCATGGTTTCTGTGATCCCTCCGCCGTTGCAAACGCGGCGGGGCGGCCGCGGATGCATCCCTCTGGTAGAGGTGCATCCAGGCGGCCGCCCCGACCTTCAAGGAAAGCTGCGGCTCAGTAGTAGCCGGCTTCCTGCATGATCCGATCTGCTGCGGCCTGGGCATTGTCCAGGGCTTGGTCGACCGTGGTCTGGCCGGCGACCGCACCGGCGATCGCACGCCCGAGCTCGGTGCCGATCGCCTGGAACTCGGGGATCGGCGCGTACTGGATGCCCACGTACGGCACCGGCTTGGCAGTGGCGTCGGTGGGATCCGCCGTGTTCATCGCATCCAGGGTCGGCTGGGTGAACGGCAGCTTGATGTACTCGGGCTCCGCATAGGTGCTCTTGCGGGTGCCGGGCGGCACGGCGGCCCAGCCATTCTCCGAGGCGACCTTCTGGATGTATTCCTTGCTAGTCGCCCAGTAGATGAAGTCCTTGGCGGCCTCGGCGTTCTGCGAGGTGGCCGGGATCGCCAGCGACCAAGCCCACAGCCAGTGGTTGCCCTTCGGCACCGTGCCGATCGGCGCGTTGGCGAACGCGACGGTGTCGACGACCTTCGACTCGTCCTTGTTGAACATGTAGCCGGCGGCCGAGGTGGCATCCACCCAGGTGGCGCAGTTGCCGCCCGCGAACAGCGTGCGGTTCTCGAGGTGGCCATTACCGGTGACGCCGGGGGGACCGTAATTGTTCATCAGGTCGACATAGAAGTTGACTGCCGTCTTCCACTCTTCCGAGTTGAGCTCCGGCTTCCATTCCTCGTCGAAGTAGCGGGCGCCGAACGTGTTCCCCATCGTGCTGATGATGGCCATGTTCTCGCCCCAGCCCGGCAGGCCGCGCTGGCAGGTGCCGTAGATCTTGTTGGCCGGGTCGTGCAGCTTGGCCGCCCATTCCTTGATCTGTTCCCAGGTCGGCTGCTCCGGCATCTCGATGCCGGCCTTCTCGAACAGGTCCTTGCGGTAAAACAGGAAGCTGCTCTCGCCGTAGAACGGCATGGCGTAGAGCTTCTCGTCGACCGTCAGGCCGGCACGGACCAGCGGGAACACGTCCTCGAGGTCGTAGCTTTCCGGCACGTCGTCGAACGGCACCAGCCAGCCGAGCTTGCCCCAGATCGGCACCTCATAGGTGCCGATGGTCAGGATGTCGTAGGCGCCGGCCTTGGTCGCGATGTCGGTGGTCACCTTGGCGCGCAGCTCGTTCTCGGGCAGCACGACCCAATCGAGCGTGACGTCCGGGTTGGCGGCCGTGTACTCCGCCGACAGGCGCTGCATCGTGATCATGTCGGGGTTGTTGACCGTCGCGATCGTGATGCGCTTTTCCTGTGCGAAGGCACTGCTGCTCATCAGGGCGACAGCCAAAGCTGCGCCAATCATTCCGAGTTTCATCACTCACCTCCCAAGTATTGGGCGCCGGCGGCGCCAGCCGTGGATCGTTTCAAACTTGAACGCATCTGGCAGCCACCTTTCTACAAAGAGCCGGCGGCCCGATCAACCGCCATGGCTCCTCTGGCGGTCAGCCTTAGCCGCGCTTGACGATATAGATGCCGAGCAGAACAGTCAGGATCGTGCAGACCCAGAGCGGGATGGCCTGCTCCAGAAAGCGCATCCACAAGAGATGCAGGAAGATCCCGAACACGACCCCGATGAAGCCGCGGTCGAACGCGTTGGTCTTGATCGGCAGGAAGCCGTCGCGCGGGGTGACCTTGTGAACGACAGGATGGTCCATCGCTTCACTCCTTGACCGCGCCGAAGGTCAGGCCGGCCACGATGTGCCGCTGCACGAAGCCCAGGAACACCAGGGCCGGAGCCAGGGTCAGCATCGAGAGCGCGGCGAGCTCGCCCCAGTTGGTGCCGGTCACCGACACGAACTCGGCCAGGCCCGTCGTGATGGTCCGCGCCTCCACCGAGGTCAGGGTCGCAGCGAACAGATACTCGTTCCAGGCGAACATCCAGGTCAGGATCGCGGTGACGGCGAGGCCGGGCTTGGCTAGCGGGATGATCACCTTGGTCAGCACCTGGAAGGTGCTGGCGCCGTCGATCATCGCCGCCTCGTCCAGTTCCTTGGGGATGCCGTCCATGATGCCCTTCATCAGCCAGATTGCGAACGGCAGGTTGAACACGCCGTAGAGCAGGATCAGGCCGATGCGGGTGTCGAACAGGTTGAACCACTGGGTGTAGATGAGGAACAGGGGTAGCAGGAACACGGCTGCCGGCGCCATGCGGTTGGTGATCAGCCAGAAGAACAGGCTGTCTTCGGCGGCCAGCTTGTAGCGGGACAGGGCGAAGGTCGCGAGCAGCGCCAGGATCGTCACGAGCAGGCAGTTGCTGGTCGCCACGATGATCGAGTTCCACATGTAGAAGCGGAACTCCTCGTTCTCGAGGACCTCGATGTAGTTGCCCCAGTAGAAGCCATTCAGCAGCATGGACGGCCGGCCGAAGAGCTGCACGCGGGTCCGCATCGAGACCACGAACAGCCACCAGATCGGCAGGAGCGTGATGATTGTCATCCCGCACCAGATGAGGAGCGGGAGGAGGCTGCTTTTCTTCTTCATGACCCGCGCGGCTTTCTCGCGACAAGCGCGACGTAGAGGAACCAGCAGAGCATGATGGTCAGATAGAGCGTCAGAAGCGACATGGCGGCACCATAGCCATAGTCGGTCTGCGGGAAGACCACCCGCCAGATGTGCAGGCCGATATAGCGGGTCGCGGTGCCGGGCCCGCCGCCGGTCAGCATCCAGACCTCGTCGACGGTACGCAGCGCGTCCATCAGCCGGATGAAGATCGTGGTGAGCAAGACCGGCTTCAGCATCGGCAGCGTGATGTGCCAGAAGATCTGCCAGCGGTTGGCGCCGTCGACCTGCGCGGACTCGATCGGCTCTTTCGGCATGGCCGAGAGCCCGGCGAGCAGGGTCAGCGTGACCAGCGGCGTCCAGTGCCAGATGTCCATCACCACCGTGGTGATGAAGGCCTGGTTCTCGAACGCACCCATCCGGTAGTCGATGCCGAACCAGCGTTCCAGGTAGTACGGAATCGGGCCCAGACCCGGCGTGGTAGCAGCTTCCAGGAGGCGCCCACCGCGATGGGAGCGACCAGCAGCGGAAGGGTGTGGATCGTGCGGAACAGGCCCTTGAGCGGGAAGTCGCGCATGAACAATTGCGCGAGCAGGTAGCCGATGACCAGTTCGCTCAGCACGACCCAGAAGGTGAACTGCAGGGTCAGGCCTATCGAGCGCAGGAACAGGTCGTCGAACACCAGCCGGCGGTAATTGTTCACCCCAGCGAAGACCAGGCCGGGATTGGCGGCGAACGGGTTCCAGTCGAAGAACCCGACAAATGCCACGTAAAGAAACGGCAGGAAGCCGAAGATCGCCAGCACCGTGATGGTCGGTGCCAGGAACAGCCAGCCGGTGACGGGTGAGCGCAAGGTCGGCTCCGATAGACACGATGTCGAGAGGAGTTGCCGGGCTCGGGGCCGATCATCCCGAACCCGGCGGGAGCCTCAGTTCTGCTTGCGATAGCCCAGGCGGGTCAACTCTTCCTCGGCGCGCACGGCGGCCTGGTCGAGTGCCTGGTCAGGGGTCAGCTTGCCGGTGATCGCATCGTAGAAGTAAGGCGCGATCGCCTCGCGGAGCTGGCCATGGAACGGGAAGGCCGGGGCACCCGCGAACAGCTTCCCCTGGTCACGCATCAGCGTGTAGTAGCCGCTCGTCTTCTGGTCCTGCTCCTGGACCCGCGGGTCGTCATAGGTGGCCTGGTGGGTGACGCGCGCGGCGTTGACGGCCCAGTCCGCCTGGACGCTATCCTGCCCGATATACTGCAGGAACAGCAACGCAGCTTCCTTGTTCTTCGAGGAGTGCGGGACGCCGAAGGCACCGCCGTCATAGTAGCCGATATAGCCCTTGCCGGCCTCGATCTCCTCCATCACGCCCGGCTCCACCGGCGGGAGTGCCACGCCGACCTTGCCGACCACGGTCGACCTGGTGTCGTCGGTCGCAATCCAGGCGGTGTTCTCGCCATAGACGAAGGCCTGGGCGGCACGGCCGGCGGAGAAGGTGGCGGAGACCTCGTCCCAGGTGGAACTGGTCGATTCCGGGGGAGCATACTGGAGGTTGCCGACCCACCAGTTCAGCGCGGCCTTGGCCTTGTCGCTGTTCATGGTGCCGCCGTTCTCGACGGTGGCCGCCCAGGTGTCGGTGTTCAGGCCCCAGTTGTAGACGCCGAAGGTCGGCGCGATCGTCTCGACGAACTCGTAGAACGAGGCCGGATGACCGGAACTGGCCTGCACGGTGGTGCCCCAGAGTTCCAGGTCGTTGTCCTTACCGTACTGGGTGAAGAACTCGGCGATCTCGCGATACTGCTTGTGGTCCTTCGCCGGAGCGAGGTCCCAGCCGTACTTGGCCTTGAACTGCTCCTTGATCGCCGCATCCTCGAACAGGTCGGTGCGGTAAAGGTACGTCTTGAGGAACGCCTCCATCGGCACGCCGTAGAGGTCGCCGTTCGGGCCCTTGAAATAGTCCGCGAAGGTCGTGAACTGTTCGGGCTTGAAGGTCGGCGAGGCGATCGACGGGTTGTCCTTCAGCGACTGGGTGATGTCCACTAGAAAGTCGCGGGACAGATAGGAATAGATGATGTCCTGCTCGATATAGACGAAGTCATAGATGCCGGAGCCGGCCTCCATGTCCTTGATCGCCTTATCGTACATCTGATCCCAGGACGTGGTCTCGAACTGGATCTTGATCCCGGTCTTCTCCGAGAATTCCTTGGCCAGGACATCCTTGGCATAGTTGGACGACGAGGTGCTTTCCGACACGCCGCGGATCGTCACGCCCTTGTAGGGCTCGGCAGCCTTCGCCCAGAAGGCATCGTCCGCAAACGCGTTAAAGCTCGTCGTCGACATCAGGACGGCGAGCGCAGCTGCGCTCAGTAACCCACGTCGGTTCATTTCTGACCCCCCTTGCTGCTCAAACGCTCATCATTTTCGAGCGCGAACGCCTGCCCAATTGGTGGGCGACTGTTCGCCCAATCGGCCGGCCAGGGTCAAGCGCTTTCGCATAGCAGCCTTGCGGTGGCTTCATCCGTCACGAGCTGGTCGATCAGCCTGCCTCGCAACACCGCACGGACAGCTTCCAACTTTTCCAATCCGGCGGCAATCGCGAGCAGGGGATGAGGTCGCGGCAGCGGCAGGCTGGTCACCCTGAGGTTATGCGGATGGTCGAGCAACTGGCCGCGCATATCATAGACGAAGCCCGACAGTTCAGCGACGGCACCATGCGCGATCAGGTCCGCCATTTCGCCGCTGTCGATGAAACCGTCCGCTACCAGCGGTGCATCGGAGCCCATCTGGCCGATGCCGCTGACACCCAGCGACACTCGTTCGGCTAGTGCTTCCAGGATTCGCCACAACCGCTGCGCCTGCCAGAGATCCCGTTCGTCGGGGCTATCCACGACCAGCGGCATCGGCATCGGCCAGCGCTGGGCACCGATCCGATCGGCCAAGCGAACCACGACCTCATAAGGGTTGGCCGAGCCGTTACGGGCGATCGAGCCGACCATGCCGATGATCTGGTGCTGGGGCCGCTCGATCGCTGCGACTTCCGCCGCCGCGGCCCGCACCGCCCGTCCGGCGCCGACCGCGATGATCGTCGGCATCTTGGCGGCGAGCATCCGGTCGAGCCGTGCCGCAGCCGCATGGGCCAGCGCCCTTCCGCCGACATCCGGCACCACGTCGACGCTGCCGATGCCATAGGTCTCCTCGATCCGGGCGCTCAGACGCATGCAGGCGGCGATCGGATGCTGGATGCGCACGCTGACCAGCCGCTCCGCCAGGGCCTGGGCCACCAGCCGCTGCACGGCGGCTCGGCTCAGGCCGAGCGAGCGGGCGATCTCCTCCTGGGTATCGCCCTTGACGTACCAGAGCCAGGCAGCGCGTGCCGCGAGTTCGCGCCGTGGCTCGGTCGCCAGGTTGATGTCGTCCAAGCACCATCCTCCTTATTATTGGCCCCTTCTCTAGGCAGGTTTGGGCAGATGATCAAACGGTGAGCGAATGCCCTTCATGGGGCGCCGTGGCTGCAATACCGGCCGTTGCCAGCGAGGCAGCTCTGCCGGTATCTGCCTGCGTCAGGGAGGACGGATGAGGGCCACGGGAACCGGTCTGGCGACAGGCCTCTCGTGAAACGATCTTTCGGGACGCCGGCCTTACAGGTTCGTCCCCGCGAGCTGGCAGTCGTCGCGTCGACCCGGACCGGCAGCCCGTCGACCGACTTCGTGAGGAGGCAACATGTTCAAGCAGTTGTTCGACCTGAGCGGCCGGGTGGCCGTGGTGACCGGCGGCGGGCGCAACATCGGGCTGTCGACCGCAAGCGCGCTCGCCGAGTTCGGCGCCAAGGTGGTGATCGCCGAGATCGATCCGCAGGTCGGCGAGGAAGGGCTCGCCACGCTGAAGGCCAAGGGCTACGACGCCGAGTTCCACCAACTCGACGTCACCGACAGCAAGGCCGTGACGGCCTGCGCCGACGCGGTGGTGAAGAAGCATGGGCGCGTCGACATCGCAGTCGCCAACGCCGGCATCGCGCTGGGCTCGCCTGGCGAGATCATGCCCGACGAGCAGTGGCACAAGGTGATCGACATCAACCTGAACGGCGTCTTCTATACCAACCGGGCCTTCGGCAAGCACATGCTCGACGCCGGCAAGGGCTCGATCATCAATATTGGCTCGATGAGCGGCATCATCTCCAACAAGCCGCAGGAGCAGGTGCACTACAACGCGGCCAAGGCCGGCGTGCATCACCTGACCAAGTCGCTGGCCGGCGAGTGGGCCACGCGCGGCGTGCGTGTCAATGCCGTGGCGCCGACCTACATCGAGACTGCTATGACCAAGACCGGGGCGGCGAACCCGGACTGGTTCAAGACCTGGATGGAGATGACCCCGATGGGCCGGATGGGCCAGCCGTCGGAAATCGCCGCCTGCGTGCTGTTCCTCGCCACGGACGCAGCCTCGCTGGTCACCGGCCACGTGCTCGTCGCGGATGCGGGCTACACCGTCTGGTAAGACGTTCCAGGATCCGCGTACGGTTCTTCGCAAGGCGGGCACCGGACGGTTCCTGCCCGGCGGCCGCGCTCGCGGATTGACGACGCCGCCCGCCGCTGGTTCCCTGGCCACGGGGCATGGCCCCGTCCTGTTTGGCCGGGCTCACCGGCGGGTCAGCGCGGTTGCTGTTCAACTCCTTCGTCTTCATCTTCGGCTTCATGCCGCTGGTGTTGGCCGGCTATTTCGCGCTCGGCCGGGTCGATGCGCGCCGCGCCGCACTGGTCTGGCTGGGCGTGGCGTCGCTGGCCTTCTATGGCTGGGGCGACCTGCGC
>Ga0182742_1001099_pt1 | contig 36631 bp, 35 predicted proteins | sample eDN5th37CBELigMG_FD_128880 | JGI IMG/M metagenome (GOLD analysis project Ga0182742, IMG submission 128880) | Enriched Miracle-Growth compost microbial communities from Emeryville, California, USA - eDNA 5th pass 37_C BE-Lig MG (version 2)... ... | reverse complement strand
TACATTCTTTTAAATGGATGCCGCATCCTAAACGTTCAACTTGTTGTGCGATCATTTCCTGTTCTTGTTGTTGAGGATAGAGGATTAAGGGAACTTTAAAATATAATCCTTCTTGTGCACTGTTCATTCCTCCATGTGTTACGAATATATCTACTTTTTGCAGTAAGTCTATTTGGTTCACATAGCTATATAGAATAAAGTTTTCAGGTATAAAAGAAAAATCAGTTTCGTTCATTTTTTTTCCTAAAGATAGGATGAAGATTGCTTCGATATCTTTAAAAGCTTGAAAGCAGTCTTCGTAAAATTTTTTGTTATCTCCAAATATACTTCCCAAAGAAATATAAACGATTGGTTTTTTACTTTTAGGCAGTGTAACGGTTTCTCCTTCTTTTCGGTCCGATATAGAAGGGCCAACAAAACAATATGTTTGATCAAACACATTTTTGTTTGGAGTAAATTCCGCAGCAGTAAAAACGATATTCAATTTTTCTTTACTGCTCAAAGCATCTAGAAGAGGAGGTTTCTTCATATTGTATTTTTTGCATAAATGGTGTTGAATGCTTAATGCTTTAACAAGATGTTTTAAATCTCCTCGTGCAAATTGAAACACCAAATTGAGTAGCTCTTTTGGAATATTTAAGAATGATTCATGAAAAGGAAAGGTAGTTGTGGAACAAATGGTAGGAATCTTTTTAATTTGACCTACATATTTACCCCAAGTCGCTAAAGAATCATGAATAATATAGTCAGGTTTTTCTCTGTCGACTTCGTTTAATAAAAAGTCTAACATTTTCTCAGTGCTTTCGATACAAACCCTAAACACAATGGGAAAGTATTTCAGCTGTTCTTCAGTATAATTTGTATCCTCTAAACGGCTGATGCTATAAGGCATATATGTAGCACCAGTTTCTTCAATTTTATCCTTTAAATCAGGAAAAGAATAGTATAGTACTTCTTCTCCTTGTTGAATTAACTCTTCCACTAAAGCGAGAGTTGGGTTTGTATGACCATGTGCGGGAATATTAAAAAATATAGCTTTACCCAAGAGAATGTCTCCTTTAATTAAATAGTAATGTTTTCCTTATTATATAGGTCAATTATACACGTGATAACTGAAAATGTTTTATGTTTACTATCAATAGAGCAAATAAATGCATCGAAGAAATAAGTTCAACTCAGGAGTTTTAGGATGAGTGGGATTATGTATAAGTATGTTCCAATAAATGGAGGGAAAACAAACCTGTCCCTCAGGTCCACAAGGCAGTTACAACAAATAATATAGCTGCAATAATTGCTCCGATTGTGGAAATTTTCAGTTTATAGCGTGCGTAATCGATAAGGTCCATGTCTAGGATGGATGCGGTTGTGATGGTTGTGTCGCCTAGCGGGGAGGTTAGTGCACCGAATGCTCCGCTTGCGAATACTGCTCCGACTGTTAATGGAATGGATGCTCCGGTGGATACAGCGAGAGTGATGCCGAGTGGCATGAACAATCCCCAGGTGCCCCAGGAGCTTCCGATAAAATAACCCACAACAGATCCAAGAACAAATATAGCGGCAGGAGTCAGATAGGCGGGCAGAAAGCTTCCAAGTGAACGGCTAATAAATTCGGAAAAACCAAGATCTTCAGCTGCTAAGGTTAAGGCCCATATGAGAATAAGGAGGCTGATCGCTTCCATCATCTGATTTCCGCCATCGTAAAAATGGTATAAAGTCTCGTTCATTTTCACGCGTCTAAACACATAAAAAACAAAAGTTAAAATGAGAGTGATAAAAACAGCCAGAAGCATCACAAATGTAGCATCGGCCATAGAGAATGCCTGGAAAACAGACTTAGCTCCCTGTGCTAAGCCGTTTTGCCATAAAAGAGTTAAAGATAATGACAGCAATAAAAAGACAGGTACAATCAAATGCCATGGCTGTGCTTTCACAAGAGACAATTCTTTTTTAATTCCCATGCGGTGAAATTCGTGTTCTTCTTCTTCCAAATCTTTTTTTCCTCGCTTGTCGGTTTTAGATTTTTTAGGTTTCCAAAACGTCTGCACAATTCCGATGAGAAGCATAACGATCGCATAAAAGTTAAACAAAATACTTAATAAGAAAACTTCATAAGGAGACATCCCCAGATTTAATTCACTAATGCCGCCTTCCACTAAAGACACCATAAAGCCGACAAAAGCTGTTGCAACCGGCAGCAGCACGATAATAGATTCTGTTGAAATATCTAATGTTAATCCCACTTTTTGCTTGGAAAGGTTCATTTTCTTGATAAGTGATTTAATAATCGGTCCGATCATCATAATCCGAAACATTGGCATCATAAATGTAAAGGGTAGGGTAAGCCAAATAAAGACGAGAAGCCCTCGTTCAGTACGGATTTTAGACCCGGCCCATTCCGAGAACCCTTTAATGCCGCCAGATATATTCATCATCCCGACAAGACCGCCGAATAAATATAAAAAAACGATGATCTTAATATTCGTTTGATCGGAGAGGGTGGTAACAATATAGGAAACAGCTTGCTCTGTTCCAGAAAGCAGATCGGCTGACACTAGAATGGATCCAACTAAAATCCCAACAACTAAACCAGGCAGGATGTTTTTTAACCAAACAGACATGCCAATGACGATAATAAATGGTAATAATGAGAGCCAGGTTTGATTCAAAAGTTACTCCTCCCGAGACAAAAAAATACAATACTTCGATTAGTTTGTCTAGAGAAGAGTGGGATTATGAACGTTCGTAATTATTTTTTCTCAAAAGCTGCAAGTACGACCTTTGTTGCTTCTGCAATGAGTTCATCATCATAAGGAGCATCTTTTTCATTTCGGCTTGATAGAATGGTTAAAACAATTGGATCTTCGTTTGGTGGCCAAATGATCGCAATATCATTTCGAGTACCGTAAGATGCTGCTCCGGTTTTATCAGCTACTTCCCAACCTTTTGGTACTCCGGCACGAATCAATGCATCACCGGTAGTATTTCGCTTCATCCAGTCAATTAATAGCTCACGTTTCTCAGGTGGGAGAGCGTCTTCAAGTGCAAAAGTCTGAAGGCTTGCAGCAAGAGCTTTTGCTGTACTTGTGTCATGGGTTTCACCCGGGGCTACTTCGTTTAATTCTGGTTCCATTCGTTCAGGGTTTGTAACATCATCACCAATTTGTCTTAGGGCATGTTTAAATTCTTCAGGACCACCAATTGTTTCAAAAATGAGATTTGCAGCGGTATTGTCACTGTAGCGTAAAGAAGCATCAGAAAGATCCCGAAGTGTCATACCGGTATCGACATGCTCTTCTGTAATGGGACTATATGTAACAAGGTCATCACGCGAATAGGTGATCTTTTCGTTCAGATCTTCAATTGATTTCTGCTGCAATAGGACACCTACTGCTAAAGCTTTACTAGTTGATGCATAAGCAAAACGTTCATCAGGTCGATAGGAAATTGTCTCATCTGTTCCTGTGTCCAGAGCGTAAACTCCCAGCTTAGCATCATATTTTTCTTCAAGTTTAGAAAATTCATCCTGACTAGCAGGTTCATTTTTTTGTTGTTCAGATGGAGTTGTCTGGGCAGAATCATTTGAACATCCCATCAGAACTAGAAAGGAAAGGAATAACACAGATGCCAGTTTGTTTTTTGTTTTCATTTCATCTTACCTCTTTCTTTGTTAATTTTGCTTTATTCGAATAAAACTTACATATGTAATAATTAAAATATTACACATGTAAGTTTTAGGAGTCAACACTTTTTTTGTGAGTGTCTTACATCAAAATTAATAAAAAACCCACAGAGGTTAATCTGTGGGGAGATTCTTTCAAATTCACGGTGATTTAATAATACCTTCTTTCTTCAAAATAGAAAGGGCAATTTCCGATGCAGTACTTCCTCCAGCATCTTTTTCACCTTTTATGTGTACAGCAAAAAAGAAGGTATTATCTTCTGTTTCTACATATCCAATAAACCAACCATCAATATTTTGACCGTTTACTTCTGCAGTTCCCGTTTTTCCCGATAAGCGATGTTCATTTGTTTCTTCTAGTAGTATGGAGTCTTTGACAGTTTGGATAGTAGATGGATCAAAAGAAAAATCATTATGATAAAACGTTCTCAACATACCAATTTGTTCAACAGGGGAGATTTTTAGTGAGCCATCCATCCAATAATCAGTGATGTTATTTGACATATCTTTGTTTCCGTAATTCATTTGTTCAAAGTAAGTTTGCAACTTCTTTTTACCAAGCTGCTTGTCAAGATGTTGAAAATACCATGTGGTCGAGTTTTCCATAGCCGTAAATAAATCCTGGTTTTGATTCCATTTATCGTATTTGTGTAAAGTTCGGTCCCAGGCTATTTCGGAATTTTCTTTTGTAATTATCCCATTTTCTAACGCAAACAATGCACTGAAAATTTTATAAGTAGAATTGGGGGCAAACCTGGTCGTACTTTCATCCTCATTATATATTGTGTATTGATCCATTTTGGTGTCGTATAAGACGGCACTTCCTGTAAGATTCTCAAAAAAGGGAGAATAATCTTTGGTAACAATATGTTGGTGCGAAAATGGATGCGTGTCTTTGTTGATAGCAAGCACAGATATTGATGGAATACTAGCAACTATGAACACAAGAACAGATGTAAAGATTAGTCCACTTTTTACTTTTTGCCGTTTTGTTTCTACTTGGAAATTTACGATCGACACTATGCGTCGTTTTACTTGGTTATACGAACTGCTAATTTCTGATGCAGTAAATGGTGTGGCTTGTTTTGATTGAGAAGCAAATTTTAATATAACCTCACCATATTTAAGCTGAGAATCTTCATCGAGCGTTTTTAAAACAGCATAATCACAAGTAATCTCCATCTCTGTTTGCATTTCTTTTAAGAAGTACCAAACGATGGGATTAAACCAATAAACAAGTCTGGATAGACCCATTATATAATTGATGAGAATGTCGTTACGTTTACAATGGACCAATTCGTGAAGTAACACACTTTTCATCTCGTCATCAGTAAGCATTGAACGATTGAATGGTAAGACAATATATCGTTTGAGAAACCCAAAGGTAATGGGGGACTTTACCAAAGGTGAATAGGCTAAAATGACCTTATTATGAAAGTCTAGGTCCTTTTTACAAGCTGTAAGTAGGCTTGTTAAATCTCGGTTTACATTAACTTTTAAACTCTTTTTTATCTTATGGATTCTAAGAATACTAGAAAAAGTAGCCAGAAGAATCACCAGCATTCCTATTACCCATACGCAAAAAAAGACAGAATCCAGCATGTTTAAAGGTGATTGTTCGATAGAATTGGAAAAGTTTTGTTGCCAATTTCCATTCTGAAGAAATGTTTCAGTCATGGTTGCAGCAGAATGGATGTCGGTTTGACTTGAATGATGAACACCAACGTTTAGAAAATCACGAAAAAATGTGTTGATCTCAATAAATTGCAAGGGGACAAAAGGAGCAAACAAAACCAAAAGAGAAAGTAGACTGATGTAATATTGGGTATTGATAGTGATTTGCTTTTTTAATCCCTTTTTTATAACGAAAATGATACCAAAGATGACAGATACAAGTATGTTACTAATGAGGAAGAGAGTGAAGAAAGAATTGTCCATATTATTCTTTCCTTTTGTTCTTACGATCTTCTAAAATTTGATACAACTCATTAATTTCATGCTCTGACAGCTTATCTTTTTCCAAGAAGTTTAAGACCATGGAATTGAGAGTACCATTATAAAACCGATTTAAAAAACTATGACTCTCTACTTCTATATAATCACTTTCCTCAACATTAGCTGTATAAACAAAGATACGGCCTTCTTTATGGTTTTTGAGGGCGCCTTTTTTAATCAATCGCAATAGCATCGTTTGAATTGTTTTAGGGCTCCAATCACTCGTTTTTGATAACTTTTCGATCACCTCGTTTGTATTGATCGAAGGGTGTTTCCATACGATTTTCATTACTTCTAATTCAGCATCTGAAATTTGCGGGATATTTTTCATCGTAACCACCTTTAAACTTACAATTGTAGTATTTTTATTATATTCCGCCTATAGGATGAAGTCAATTTTGCTTGTGAAAGAAGTGACATTTTTCCTACGTGTAGAACAAGAAGAATGTAAAACGATCATTATGCCTGAAACTTATCATTATCAATCGTTATGACTTGTGGTTCTGTTGTTTTCGTAGCTATCTCCTTTGTATGTTCAACGAGCTGACTAATATGAAGACAGCATTGTTTGGCACCAATAACGAGCAGTGGTACACCAATAGCATCAAGCTTTAGCCCTCTCGAAAAAAAACCGCCGAGTGTCATGGCAAAAGGTACAACAGGTGATGTGTTTGAAAAAATGATTCTTTCGCTAAGTTGATTCAGCTCTGTAATGATTTCACTGAAGTGAGAAAGGGAAGGGATCACAAGTTTTGAAGATCTTCGGCCAAGTGTATAAACAGAATGACCTTCACGATCAATACCATGAAAGATAAATCTGCCAGCATCACGTTTTGATAATTTATTAAAATAAGGGATGTTTAGAATTTCATCTCTTTCTAATACCTTTTCTGGATGATTTACCAAGTTAAGATGATACGCTGCTGCTAATGATGTAGTATGAGTTCCACCAAAATCGTGATATACATAGATCATGATATTATTCCCCCTGTTTATCATTATTACGGAAGGCGGTTATCTGTGTTTTTAATGATGCATAAATTCCAACCAACCGCAGCATTTACGATGAGCAAAGAATATGGAGATGATCAATCCAAATACATTTGCTGTGAATGGTACATCCTTTTTTGGAAGGTGTAAACATCATTTTGAAATTTGAGTAAGGATCATAACGATAGGGACTGAAATAAATGCATCCCAAAAAATGTATGAATAATTTGAAATACTCCATATTTTTTACCTCACTTTTACTAAAATGAATAAGCAGATAAATGTACGAAAAAGGGATGAAACGTTTTATTATATAATTTGCAAATTCATGATTTTTTATTAGGTTCCAATTTATTAAAAAATAGACCTTTGTGTTGCACATCACACCCTCATAATAACAATTTTGTATGCTTTGTCTCGATTTTTTTATAAACTCTTTACCGCTACTTTCTTACTAGGCAATTTTTCCTCTGTTACTATATAATGTGAATAGTAAAAACTTTTTTTCTAATCAATGGAGTTGAATGTATGCCTAATGAAGCTTTCGTATACATAGTGGTCGTTATTTTAGCCGGGATTTTAAGTTCTTTGTTATGTTTGTACGCTTATTTTCGCCTGAAGGAGGTTCCAGGGGGAAGGTCGTATATGGTAGTCACTCTTTTTTCTGCCGTTTTTACATTTTCCTATGCTTTTGAATTATCAAGTACATCTATGGAAAAAATGTTAATTTGGTTAAGTGTCGAGTATCTTGTTTTGCCATTCATTCCGGCGTTTATCTTGTTGATGTGCTTAGGGTATGTGGGGCAAAAATTAAATCAATGGATGTATTATCTTTTATTTCTACTTCCAATTTTGACAATCTTTATGCATGCCACAAATGAGCATCATCATCTTTATTACACATCAATTGAATTAAATCGTGACAGTCCCTTTCCAATTTTGAAATTAGAATACGGTCCTTGGTTTTACGTTCATTCGATTTATTTGTTTTTATGTTTCATGGTGAGTATTATTTCGTTAGGTATGGAGCTGAGAAAAACAACGATATTTCGATTTCGGATGCAAATTATGTTGATGGTAACAGGAATTATGGTGCCAATCATAGCAAACTATTTTTATTTAAATGATTTGAGTCCGTATGGTATTGATCTGGGACCTGTTTCTATGAGTATTTCCTTTATCCTTCATGGTGCAGCATTGTTTTCCTATCAAATGTTTCGTGTTACACCTGTTGCCAGAGAGACAGTGTTTGAAAATATGAAAGAGGGGGTTATTGTGTTAAACCAAGATGGATTGCTTATTGATTATAACCACGCCATGCTTACTATTATTTCAACCTTAAGCTCTCAATGTATTGGCAAGCCTATCGTGGATGTTATTGGAAGAGGGACACACCTTGCTGAAATTGTTTTACATGAAATAGAAGGTGATTACCGTTCAGGTGAAAACACCTATTATCATATTCGGTTTTCACATGTGAAAAATAAACATAAGCTCATGAAAATTATCACATTTGTTGATGTGACAGTGAGAGTTAATTTACAAGAAAAGTTACAATATTTAGCTCGCATCGACGGGTTAACACAACTCTATAATCGTCACTTTTTTATGGAAGAATCTGAGAGAATTCTAGACTCTCTGAATAAAAAAGGTGAAGACGTATCCATTATCATGTTTGATATTGATCATTTTAAAAGCATTAATGATACCTTCGGACATGAAGCAGGTGATTTGGTTTTAGCACGTGTAGCTAGTGTGGTGAAAAAATGTCTGGGATCTCGTGATATTGTTGGGAGGTATGGCGGGGAGGAATTTATTCTATGTATGCCTGATACGTCATTACTTGCAGCAAGGAAGATGGCAGACTCTATTCGAAGGAATATATCTCAGGCTGTTGTACGGTATTCGGAGAAGGATATTACGATTACGTCAAGCTTTGGTATATCTTCGGTCTTGATGAGAGGTGAAGAAGATCAAGCAACCTTGCAAACGCTAATAAGAGAAGCTGATCAAGCCCTTTATGCTGCAAAGCGGAAGGGGAGAAATTGTGTTGAAATTTTTGAAAAGGTAGGTTGAGCGTTCAGTCGGAGTTTTATAGATCAATCTAAAAAATTCCCTGCTTTTTAATAAGGGGGAATTTTTTTAATTCATAATATGTAATTTTAAATGCCAATTAATGGTGGGACGACGAACCTGTCCCCATGTCCCTATTGTAGTCGGCTGTGCTGTTTTCGGTAGTCACTTGGGGTCATGTTAAAGAGTTGTTTGAATTTTTTGTAGAAGAAGGTGACGCTTGAGTAGCCTACTTCGTCGGCGATTTCAGGGATTGGGATGTTTGAGTTTATGAGCATCATGCCTGCTTTGCTTATTTTTTGAAGCTGCAGGAGGTCTTTGAACGATTTGCCGGTTCCCTTTTTTAATAAGTTCGATAAATAGTTTGGGTGAAAATTAAAGTGCTTTGCCATTGAAGTTAATGAACAGTCTTGATAATGGTCTTCGATATATTGTAAATAATCAATTAATGTATAGTTATTGGAATTTGGAACATGAGTGTGCCGTTGACTAATTTCATCTTCGCGGATGAGCTCTGAAAACAAAATAACGAGATAGGAGTTAATAATTTCATCAGAGTATATTCTTTTATGAAAGTATTCCCACACAATATTGTTCACAACTTCAATAATTTTTTTGTTTTTCCCATGGTTAAATAATAGATAACGATTCGACTCTCTGCTCTCCATAAGTAAATCAACAAGGAAAATGGAGATGATACTTTGAGAGGAAAGTCTACTTAAGAAGCTGGGAGATAAATAGTCTTTTTTTAGTGTAATGCTTAATATAATATCATCTTTACCCGTTTCTTCCACCGTATGAGGTGTATATTTGTCGATCATAACCAGGGTTCCTTCTGTAAGAGGAAACACATTCTTATTAATTACAACATTGCATGTGCCTTTGAAAACATAGGTGAGTTCAATGAATTCATGAACATGAACGGGTATTTCTGAATGATAGGGCTGTTGTGTGATCACGATGCTATCTTCTATAAATGTATTTTCTATTGCATTAATTGTGTAATTATATAAAAATACTTCCTCACCATCTATTAAAACAGTCTCAGCTGGTATGAGCGCTTCAATTTCTTCTCTCTTCTTTATAAATTGTCTTGAAAATAAAAATTCGGTTAATTCCATAGCACCCCAAGTCTCCCCTCGACAACTAATCCAAAGCTTAGCTTAAGACATTTTTAACACTAGTTTTACTCGAAGTCAAGGCTGATAATTGAAGGAAAGCTATGTGTTTTCTACAAATGATAACGCTAACTGAAAATCTTTGAAATGAGTAAGGATAATCTTTCATTCTAACATTATAAGCGATTCAATTAATTGATAGTATGTAATCAAATAGTAAATGAGGTGAATGAAATGAACTATAGGTTTCCGAAGCAGTTTATTTGGGGATCAGCAACTGCAGCATATCAAGTAGAAGGAAATAATGTGAATAGTGACTTTTGGGCTGAAGAGCATGCGGAAGGTTCTCCTTATAAAGATAAATCCGGCGATACGATTGATCATTATAGTCTATACAAAAAAGATATTGAATTAATGGCGAAGTTAGGATTTAAAGCTTATCGTTTTTCAATTGAGTGGGCACGAATTGAACCGGCAAAAGGGCACTTCTCAGTTTCTGCGGTCCAACATTATAAAGATGTATTAGAAACATGCCATGCATATGGATTGACTCCTGTTGTAGCACTCCATCATTTCTCATCACCACAATGGTTAATGAGAATAGGAGGGTGGAGCAATCCTGACATACCTGAGCTTTATGCTCATTATTGTGAAGTCGTGATGAAAGAATTAGGACACTTAATTCCCTATGTGTTGACGATGAACGAAGTGAACTTACCAGTTATGCTTAAGGAAATTTTCTCAAAAATAGGCTTTGTTCCACCTGTTGGGATTGACAGAGAGTCATGGGTAGCCCCTAAGTGGAGACAATCGGCAGCAACTCTTTGTGGTGCAGATCCAAGTCAATATTTCACCTTCCACATGATATCAGATGAAAAAGCAATCAAACTTATGAAGGAAGCACATAAACAATCACGTGCAGCTATTAAAAAAATTCACCCTGAAACAAAAGTGGGCTTTTCGATGGCACTTCCGCATATCGATTCTATTCCTGGTGGTGAACGGTTAGCGAAAGAAAAATGGAATCGTTATTTTCTCCAATTTCTCGATATGATGGATGAAGACGACTTTTTCGGGTTGCAAAACTATACGCGTGAAATTTATGGACCAAATGGACAAATTCAACCAGATCAACATACAGAAGTAACACAAATGGGATATGAATATCATCCTGAGGCACTAGGGAAAGTTGTTGAGGATGTAGCAAAATCTGTAACGATTCCAATCATGGTCACAGAGAACGGTGTAGCAACAGCTAATGATAAAAAGCGTGAAGAATTTATACAAAGAGCGTTAACAAGTTTGCATGCTTGCATAGAGAAAGGTATTGAAGTGATCGGGTATTTACATTGGTCAACATTCGATAATTTTGAATGGCAATCAGGGTATAGCATGCAGTTTGGGTTAATCGAAGTTGATCGTACCACACAAGAAAGAATTCCTAAGAATAGCGCGTATCTTTTAGGGAAAGTGGCAAAAGAGAATAATTTGGTGACAAAATTTGAGGTACGCTGATTCGAAAAAAGTTGAACATTAAAAGGTATAATGGTACTTTTACAGTGCTATTATACCTTTATTTTCTATATTGCGATTTAAAAGTGATTTCCTTAATCCGATTTCTTTCATGAGTAGTATATTGATTTAATACATTAGGTAGTGTTATCAATAATCTAACTGCCGTAAATACAAAAGAAGTTCACCTTTACTATTTTTGATCATTTTATACAAACGCATTTTGCTAGCAATCTTTTCAATTTTCTTTTGTTCATCATGTTCGTACTTTTTATTATGAAATAATTTGGCTAGTTGATTAAATCCTTCCGCCAAAATATTCGCAGTACCCTCTGAACCTAATTCGATTCCTAAGGTTTCTGTTTCTGAAAGCTGGGTTTCGGCCAATTGCTCTATTTCTGTTTTAAATTCCCCTCTAATAAAAATAGAAGGCTCTTTATGATCAAACGCTAATAATAAATCATCAGCATTGAACGCCTCAAATGTTGCATCTTCTTTCTCTAATGTTAATAACTCGTTAAGAACATCTCCTTCACTTTTTTGGACGGTTTTAGCGATGGCTTGAATCGTTTTAACTGAATAACTATTTACATTTTTTTTGTTTGCACTTGAAAGCAATTGTTGACTTACTCCTGTTTCTTTAAAAACATCGTATCGTTTCTTTCCATTTCTTTGCAGATAAATATCCAGAATACCCATTTGCACAACCCACCCTTTATTGATCATTTATTTTTTACTAAATTATATTTTAGTATATGTAAAAGTGATGTAAATGTTTATTGCAGTGAATAGGATCAAGTGATGGAGGACAGAAGGACGTGAGACAATTCATGTTTTTTCTTTAAAGTGAATGTCAAAGTAAGCAGTTTTCCACGAAATGAATTATATTAAAAAAAGTTAATAATACCAACTAAAATATGGTAAATTTTATACATAGGTTTTTATTATCATTTCTTAATGACATAAACTAACTTCTAAAGGAGTCTCTCTATGAAAATAGATTCAAAAATGAGAAGAATACAACAAAAATATAAAACTGAAATAGAAGCAAGGAATAAAAAAGGGAGAGACGCTCTAGTAGTAGCTTCTATTATCTTATTTTTGATCCTGCTACTATTCTTAGGGGTTCCAAACTTTGAAAAAGATGCTAATAAGCCTGTTGCAACTGATGATTATCAGAAAAAATGGATGGACGTTACTCAAGAAATTGACAATACGTTAAAAGATAATAATGAATATACGGGGATAGCGATAGACTTTAATCCTGAACCTATTAAACTAATCTTAAAAACATCATTGAAAAAAACGAATGGAATGGGTGATGACCATCTAAATGAGCTTATGAGTATCGCTAATGAGAGTATTACCTCAAATAACTTACCTGCATTATTAGAAGAAAATGAAACATACGAAATCGTTATCATTGGAAAAAATAGAGAAGAAATAACACGTGGTACGTTCCGCAATGATGAATAATTGTGAATGGCTACTTTTGATCGTCATAAAAAAGAGACTCTATTGATTAACAAGAGCCTTAGGAGGGTCATTTTTAATCTTTATATCTCCATAAAATCAATTTTTTGAAACTCTGTAAGCTTTTCGTCTAAATTTTGACTCAATGACACTGTAATAGGTGATTTAGCCCTAAGTATAGTCCGAATTCGATCAATTGACTTTTTAATACATTAATACATCTAGTTGGACTAGTAGAACATATGGATTTGATTATTTGCTATGCTAAATCGTCCATCTTAAGTCTTGCTCCTATAGTTTACTCGAAGATGTTTATCGGCATTGAATGGGGAACTTTAGGTTTTTGATAAAAAAGGGATTGATTATTATTTTAGCGCTATTCACTTAAAGAATGCAGTAGTACACTTAAACGATTAAAGTGCTTTTTCGGAATAAGGTTTAACTGGAGAAATGGAGGGTCTAACTATGGGCATAAGGAATTATTTAATTGAAGGCATTTCAGGCACCGGCAAAACTTCAGTCTGTAAAGAATTGCAGCGGCGCGGTTACGATGCTATTCATGGTGACCGTGAATTGGCTTATCAAGGCGATCCGGAAACCGGTACACGGACGTATGGTGTCATGCATGAGCACCACATTTGGGATGTAGATAAAGTTAAAGATTTGGTCGCCAACCAGAATGAGTCGGTAACATTTTTTTGCGGTGGTTCAAGGAACTTTTCGAAATTCATAGACCTATTTGACGGTGTCTTTGTCCTCGAGGTCGACCTTGACACATTGAACCGGCGCCTTGACGAGCGACCAGAAGATGAGTGGGGCGGAAAGGGAAGAAAAATGGAACGGGAACTCATTGTACGACTACACCAAACGAAAGAAGACATCCCCAAAAACGGAATGATAATCGACGCCACCGTACCGATCGAAGAAGTCGTTGATGCGATCGTCCGTCTTAGTGAAGAAAATAAACCCGAACGACAGTAAAATTGAATGGGATGATCATGAAGAAGATCGGTTGCTTATGAAGCAGCCTTTTTTATTTATCGTACGTTATCTAGCGTCCAGTTTATTTTAACAATTATGATTCTAAAAAATATATATAGATTAATAATTGTGAACGGGGGGATTGTAATGGGCTCGCAAGGGAGAGTCAGTTTAAGTGTTGGTTGGATCACTTTGTTTCTAATAGGCACAGATTTATTTGTCATATCTCCGTTACTACCGTTCATTTCGGAAGCGTATAATATTAATCCAGCGATAACAGGATGGATGGTAACGGTTTTTGCTGTAACATATGCGATTGCAGCACCTTTCTTTGGTTGGGCTTCAGATAAAAATGGAAAAGGGATTTTTATTACGTTAGGGTTATTGTTATTTTCCTTCTCCAATATCTTAACTGCTTTTTCGCCTTCTTTTTCATGGTTAATCATTAGCCGTATTTTAGCTGGTTTGTCGGTAGCTGCGATTACCCCTTTGATTTATGCGATAATCGGTGATATTGCTCCATCTAATCGGAGAGGAACTTGGCTTTCTATTGTTGTTTCAGGACATTTAACAGCTCTTTGGGCAGGAGCACCAATCGGTACGTTACTGGAGCATTTTCTTGGCTGGCGTTCCGTATTTATTGTAATGGCTATGATAGGGACTATAATGGCAGTAGTAAATTTCAAAACGTGGAAATATGTTGCAAAAAATGATCTTACTAGAAATCTCTTAGAAGGAAATTTGCTAAGAATACTTGGTTCAGTAAGTGTTACCACGATTTGGGCGATTTCAATGTATGCTCTTTATGTTTACTTAGGTGCGGCTCTATATTCCGAAAATAGATTCACATCATCAAAAATCGCATTAGCTGTTACTTTTTACGGTATTGGTGCCGTTTTAGGAAGTCTTACAAGTGGACAATTCACAGATAGGTTTGGAGTAAGGATGATTTCCAAAGCTACACTTATCTTATTGACTGTAATATTCATTTGTTTAGGAATATTCTTTTCGTCTGGAGATTGGATTTATATCTTTCTGTTTATATGGGCTTTGGTTGGCTATGCAGGATTTACATCATACCAAGCGCGATTAGCAGTCGAATATCCAGAGGAACGAGGAATTGTCATGGCGTGGAATAATACGGCTCTTTATATCGGTATTACGATTGGTTCAATGATAGGTGGCTATGTCATAACTAACTGGGGATACCCTTTCCTTCCGTATGTTTGCAGCATCGCAGCTTTAATTAGTTTTGTGCTTAGTACCCAAAAGCCAAAGAAAAAAATCAGCTTTCCAGCAGATAGATAATGTAGCCGAACCTATCGAATGGAGATGCTTTTTATGCAAAGTTCTAGAAGGAAAGTAGTTCTTATTAAACTGTTTAACTAAATAGAGCAATTTTACATCACGCTACGCTAGTAATTTCTACCTTAAGAAATTGGAGATGTATGAATGATGAAACAAAACAAATATGATGATGAACATTTCTTTTCTGCTTATGAAAAAATGCCACGTTCGGTCAAAGGATTAGAAGGAGCGGGAGAATGGTATGTTTTAAAAGCACTGATGCCAGAGTTGAGGAATAAGAATGTGCTTGATTTGGGCTGCGGTTTTGGTTGGCATTGCCGATATGTTCGTGAGCAAAAAGCAAGTTTAGTGATTGGTGTAGACATTTCGGAAAAAATGCTTCAAAAAGCTCGTGAAAACACAGATGATCCATTAATTTCGTATATAAAAATGCCAATTGAAGAAATCGATTTTACAGATTCTCAATTTGATGTGGTCATTAGTTCGTTGGCTTTTTCACTATATTAAGTCGTTTGAAGAAATCTGCAAAAAAGTTTACCATTGTTTAAAACCTGGAGGGACTTTTCTTTTCTCAGTTGAACATCCAATCTTTACTTCTCGAAACGAACAAGATTGGTATTACGATGAAAAAGGGAATCGTCTACATTGGCCAGTAGATCATTATCAAGCAGAAGGAGTACGTGACACGATATTTTTAACAGAAAATGTAATGAAATATCACCGTACAATCTCCACATATTTAAATGACTTAATTGGTGCCGGCTTTAGTATTAAAGCAGTCAAAGAACCAATTCCATCTGAAGAGATGTTAAAGAGTGTACCTGAAATGAATGATGAAGTCCGAAGACCTATGTTTTTAATAATTTTAGCAGTAAAAGGATAATACAACTTCAAATAAATTTTAGTCGTTACGAAATTAAGCGTTCCCAAAAGCGGCGTTTTTTCTTGTTTAGCATCCTTTTTTGTTTTAAAGCCACTCCTTTTCTGTTTTTGGCTCTAGAAAAGCTGCAATTTCTCAAAAAACTCCCTACCTTGCTACATAAAGTTTACATAAATTTAACAATCCCCCTATATTCAAATAACATATAATCCTTAAAGTGAAATTTGTGTCTTAGATTTCGTCGAAGAGATTGAATAAATATTTAGTGAATCATTTAAAAATTTGCAGCAGAAAAGGAGAAACCCAAAAGGTATGAAATTTATGAAAAGAAAAACAATAATAATCCTTACAACACTAACGATGGCATCTTCTACGCTGCCAGTTCAAGCAGCCAATCAATATTCTGATATCGAGCAGAGCTTTGTCAAAAATGAAATTCAATCTGTGATTGATAATAGCTCAATAAAAGGATATCCTCACGGTTCTCCTAAAGAAGCAGTAGTTACATCAAATAAATCTTTTAAAAAAGGTAAGCTTTCAAAACCTGTAAAGCCACAAGGGACTACTGAAGAAGTAGATGTAGATGCTCCTGAAGTTGATCAACCTTTACCAGCAGTGGATAATGGTGAAAATGCTAATGATGCTATCTTGAAGAACATAGCTGCGACTAATCCTTTTATTAATATTTTAGATGGTTTTGATCAAATATGGTCTATGAATCAACCAGATTGGAGAGACGGAACAGCTTTAACTAAAACAGGTGCAAATGGTAATGTTGCAAACTATGGGGACGGACCTACCGTTTATTTTGATGGATATAAAAATGATAAGACTAAAATAGTAGCAGATAAAAAGACATATGCTAACCAAGAAATCAGAGATGCAGAGACTTGGGAAGCTAATATAAAATATGTAGAAGATGTTACCCAAAACAGAACGGATGAAGAGGCGTTAGCAGCCTATTATGATGATCAAAGAGATAAGATATATAGTATGATGGAAGCTTATGGGCCTTTAGCTAATACCTACGTAGATATCGTTAACCCGATCACAAGTATTGTAAGATCAACAGAGGACATGAATAAAGTATTGGAAGAAACGACTGTTGAAGACCAAAGTCAGGGAATGGGACAATGGAAGGGATCTGAACTATCAGATGCAATGGATTTAGTTCATTTAATTCGATTTAGGAATCCTTCTTCTTCAAATCCTTCTAAGTACTTTTTCTCTTCTCCAAGACCGTACAGAATGAATTCAAATGGAGAAGTAAAAGAAGTTGTTGATAAGAACGGTATTCCTGTTTGGGAAACAATCGGCAGTGGCGAAGGTACAGTAGAAGAATTACCTTCAGGTGGTAAAAGAGAAGTAGGAGAAAGACATTACCAACAATATGAAACGAATGTGGAAGTAATTCCTGCATTAGAATATGTAAAAAGAGAAGCGGAAGACGGAAGGGGCAAAGACGGGGCTTTTCCAAGTGGGCATACAAGTGCATCTTATTTGTCAACATTCGGATTTGCATACGCAACACCGGAAAGATATGCTGAATTTTTAACAAGAGCAGCTCAAATGGGAGAAAACAGAATTGTAAGTGGAATGCACTCTCCACTTGATGTGATAGGAGCAAGAATACAATCTACAGCAATGACTGCCTATGCATTCAATCTACCAGAAAACAAGGTGGTATTGGATAAGGCGTATAAAAATGCTGGAGAAGTATTCGGTGAAATAGCTGAATCAAAAGATATGAGCTTGTACGAATATGCACATACGGTAACTGAGGAGTATACGTTTGAAAGTGCGTACGATGAAGAAAAGTGGGAAGATCATGAAGCAAATAAAGCTTTCTATCGAGAAAAACTTACATACGGATTACCTCAAACAGGAACAACAGGATTAGACCCTGTAGTACCCAAAGGGGCAGAAGTTTTATTGGAAACTCGTCAGCCTTATTTGACAGATAAACAACGTAGAGAAGTATTGTATACCACTGAAATTGAATCAGGCTACCCTGTCATAGACGAGTCAAATGGTTGGGGAAGACTTGATTTGGTAACAGCATCTGATGGATATGGTGCGTTTTTAAGCAATGTAACAGTGGATATGGATGCTTCAAAAGGAAGATTTAATGCCCATGATTGGTGGAGAAATGATATTACTGGTGATGGTATGCTTACCAAGCAAGGAACAGGAACGCTTACATTGACAGGAAATAATAGTTATTCAGGAGGCACATTGCTAAAAGGAGGCACGTTAGAAGCTACTTCTACGACTGCTTTTGGTGAAGGCGATCTTTATGTAGAAAATGGTACAGTTTTAGTTAATGTTGATGAACCTTTAAATGTAAATGGCAATTTAACAATTGAAGCTGGAAACCTAGATATTGCAATGGATGATGACAATAGTCAACTAAATGTAGATGGATTGTTATACCTTAATGGCGGGGACCTGAATTTGGACCTTTCTCATTATGAATTAGAAAAGGGTACAAACATTACTTTAATGACTGCCGACAAGGTGAAAGGGAAATTCGATCATGTAACTGCTGATGGATACAAGGTAACTGTTACTTACAGAAATAATAGTGTCCTGGCACATATCAAAGCAAAATAATAGCATTTGGTAATTGAAATCAAGCCGGAGGGATGATGAAACCCCCGACTCAGGGCAGAGAGGCTGTGAGACCTCTAGTAAGAAATAGGTCTTTTCTCTTTAGTGGAAAAATCAAGTATTCTATGATGGATTAACCCCTTAACAAACGGTCTCATCGTCAAGAACAATATTCATAAGCGCCTTTCTGAAACAAGAAAGGCGCTTATTTTTATTTGGACCAGAAATTTATAAGGAGTTACAATATCTGTTAAAATTAGGAAAGGTTAAAACAATTTAAGTACATTAGTAAAGAGAGGTAGAAAATGAGGAAAGAAATGTTTATACAACTAAATGATGTTAAATTATTCGCTAAATTGGTTGGTGAAAATATTGGAAAGCCCGCAATCGTAATGGATGCTGGGTATGGTGACTATTCGAAGGCGTGGGATTCAGTTATATCAGAACTCTCTTTGCTAACAGATGTATTAATTTACGATAGAGCAGGATTGGGGAAAAGTGAATCAAGTTCTAGACCGAGAACGAGCAAGGAAATGATTATAGAATTAAAAGAACTAGTTAAAGGAACTAAGATCAAACTCCCTTTTATCTTAGTTGGTCATTCATTTGGTGGAGTTAACGCTAGACTGTATGCTACTGAATATCCAAATGAAGTTTGTGGTCTTATATTAATTGATTCAACTCCTGAAGATTATAGAGAGAAATTTCTTCCTACGATGGAAGAAGAGTTCCAGAGGGCATATAAAAAACAATTTGTTCATGAAGGTAATTATGATGAATTTATGGAAAGTTTAAAACAATTAAAAGAATCTAGAAGTAAATTAAATGTGCCCTTAATCGTTCTATCAGCTGGTAAAAAAGCTTATTATTCAAAGGAATCACAACAATTATGGAATGAAATGCAGAGAGAACTCCTAGAAATTTCTACAAAAGGGGAATTTGTTATTGCTGAGAATTCTGCACATTATATACAAAATGACGAACCAGAGGTTGTAGTGAACGCAGTAAAAAGATTACTTAGCAACTTTTAAGATGGCATATATTGTAGTTATGGCACCCAAAGGATGTAGTAAAACTACGTTGTTTCCGTGAAAAACTGAGTGTTTATAATACTTTGAAGGAAAAAAGTTTTTTAGAAATAAGAAGAGTTTTGGAAAAATACTAAAAGAAGGCTTTCCTATCACATACATATAGAGCAGGTTAGCACAGAACACTTTAATAATACTTAACGCATTATAAAATAATCTTATAATGAGAGGAAGGGTAACCTTTTTGATTAATAAATTTGAATTTTGCATTCTATTTTTATTGTTTGGAATAGTATTTTTATCTGGTTGTAATAGGAATGAAGTAAACCTAAAGGATGGAGATAACCATATAAATGATGAGATGGATGAAGTCATTTCTAATTACATTATTCAAAGATACTTTACCTCATATCATGATACAGAAAAGCAATTTGAAGTTCATAAAGTATATGGAACGAGTGAAACAGATGGGATCCTAAGTGTCTATATGTGGTCTTATTATGGCGGTTTTAATAAATCTACTGGAATAGAAAATCAAGCAGGACATTCATTACCTGCAGTAATTGGCTTAAGTAAAAAAGAAGAAAAATATTCTGTTATCGATTACATTGAACCTCAAGATGGTAATTTGTATCAGTCCTCATTAAAAAAAATGTTTCCCAATAAATACTTGAAATTTGCTCAACAAGATAGTGGAAATATAGGAGACTTAGAAAAGGAAATGGATAAAAAAGTAAACGAATGGTTAGAGAATCAGTAATAGATGTGAATAAATTAGATATTTAGAAAATTAAGAGTTTAGTAGATATACCATAGAAACGAGGTTATATAATGAGTAATTGGTGGTATGGTTTTTACTTTTTGATACTAGGAGTTTTATCATTCTTTACAGGAGAGGTAGTAACATTTGTTATGCTTGGATTTATTTTATTGAGCCTAAATAACATAAATAATACGTTGAAAAAGATATATAAAAGTAATAAAAAAGATGATGATAAGTAAAGAAATTCTCTTCAGTATTATTTATTTTTATTTGTCTTTTTGATAAAAGAAATCGAAGAAAGCTCGCAATATATGCTTTGGGAAGCTGGGGAAAGGAAAGTTGATTTTGAGAATCAAGCTAAAAGGATAGAAGCAATTAAAAAGCGTGATAATTCTACTATATTGGTTGCTGAACAATCCAAAGAACTTGTTGGGTTCTTGTTTGCTATGGGTGGTGATGCAATTAGAATCAAGCATTCAGTTTATATTGTTTGGGAATTTCAACAAATTACAGAGGACAGGTATAGGAACAAAGGTGTTTGAACATTTAGAGAGATGGGCTAAGGAGCGTCGAGTATATCTGTTAGAATTAACAGTTGTCACTTTAAATGCAGCAGGCCTTTCTTTGTATAAAATACAGGAATTTGAAATAGAAGGGGACGAAAAGGAATTCATTATTTATTGAGGGAGGATATGTTGATGAATAGTACATGTCTAAATTTATATGATAGGTCTAACAAAAGGGGGTTAAAAAGAGCTATTCTGCTATGACAGAATAGCTCTTTTACTTTTATTAGTTAAGGAAAGCCGAATATCCTTTACCAACTATCATCATGGTAGTAAATAAATATCATGATAAGGGGGTTTTTCCAACTTTGATTTCTTTATGTATCCCTCTGCAACAAGTTCCTCTATGCCTGATTCGATTTCCTCTGGTTTAACGCCAAATATGTCTGCAACCTTCACGGTTGATATAGTCATATATTTTGGCCTTTTCGAAGATGATTGAATCATGGATGTAATGCGATTTAATAGCTGGTTTTTATCCATATTTCTCTCCTTATAAATTATTATTTATAATTTTTCCCAAAAATGTAAATAATATAAGTGACCTGTAAGGAGTGATGACTGTGGGGTTTCATGCACCAAATGAGATTGCAAATTTAACAGCCGAACATGGTGAAAAAAAGGCAAAGTTGCCTATCTCAAGTATCATGCTGCTGGGTTTTCTTGGAGGAGCATTTATTTCAATTGGTTATTTGCTTGATATTCGAGTGACGGCAAATCTTCCAGAAGAATGGGGAACTTTTAATACGCTAATCGGTGCATCCGTGTTCCCGGTGGGTCTTGTTCTTATCATTATTGCTGGAGGAGAATTACTAACTGGAAATATGATGGCGGTTTCAATGGCGTTTCTGACAAAACGAGTGTCAGTTTGGAAGCTTTTAAATAATTGGCTTTGGATTACGATCTTTAATTTTATAGGTGCTTTATTTGTTGCGTATTTTTTTGGTCAGCTTGCTGAATTAACTTCACAGGGTGTTTATTTAGAAAAAGTCGTCGAAATTGCAAATGGAAAATTAGAGGACAGCTTCCTTGCAAGTACAGTTTCTGCGATTGGGTGCAATTGGTTAGTGGGTCTTGCCGTGTGGTTAGCTTACGGGGCAGAAGATATTGGAGGGAAGATTCTTGCCATTTGGTTCCCGATTATGGCATTCGTCGCAATTGGATTTCAGCATGTTGTGGCCAATATGTTTGTGATCCCTGCTGCCATTTTTTCCGGCTATTTTAGTTGGAATGCATTTATTGGGAATTTTATTCCGGTATTTCTTGGCAATGCGATAGGAGGATTTGTCTTTGTCTCACTCTTTTATCGACTTGCTTATAAACGAACGATGGATTCGGACAGAATGAAAGAAGGTTTAAGGAGGCGAAGGAAATGAGCGAATCACGGTTTACAATTACAATCGATGGCAAAGAATATTCCGCTGTTCCAGGTCAAAAAGTTTTAGAGGTAGCAAGAGAGGAAGATATCTTTGTTCCTGGTGTTTGCTATCATCCCAACTTAGGTACAATCCAAACTTGTGATACTTGTTATGTTTTAGCAGATGGAGAATTAGTAAGGTCATGTACGTTAAAAGCAGAGCCTGGTATGAATATTGATACTCTGTCGGAAAAAGTAAAAGCTGCACAATATGAAGGGATGTCCCGAATTCTAAAAAATCATGAGTTATATTGTACAGTCTGTGATAACAATAATGGAAATTGTACGATACATAATACGGTTGAAAAAATGGAATTAGCTCATCAGAAGTATCCATTTGAAGCAAAACCATACGCACCGGACAATTCGCATCCTTTTTATCGTTATGAACCAGATCAATGTATTTTGTGTGGACGTTGTGTTGAAGCATGTCAGGATTTACAGGTAAACGAAACGTTGACAATTGATTGGAGCCGCAAAGTTCCAAGGGTTATTTGGGATAATGATGTTCCAATTGATCAGTCATCCTGCGTTTCTTGTGGTCACTGTGTAAGTGTTTGTCCATGCAATGCATTAATGGAAAAATCAATGCTTGGCAATGCCGGTTTTCTAACGGGTATACCTCCTAAAGTTCTTGGTCCTATGATCGATATGACAAAGGAAGTAGAGCCTGGCTATCGAGAAATTTTTGCGATTTCTGAAATGGAAGCAGCAATGAGAAAATCAAAAATAAAAAGAACAAAAACCGTTTGTACTTATTGTGGTGTAGGCTGTAGCTTTGAGGTCTGGACAAAGGATCGTGAAATATTAAAAATTCAAACAACAGAAGAGGCACCGGTCAATGGTATTTCAACCTGTGTAAAAGGGAAATGGGGATGGGATTTTGTTAATAGTGAAGAAAGATTGACAAAGCCGCTTATCCGAAAAGGTGAGGAGTTTGTAGAAGCAACCTGGGAGGAAGCTCTTACCTTAATTGCTGATAAACTGTCTTCCATAAAAAATGAGTATGGGGCAGATTCAATCGGATACATTGCATCATCTAAATGCTCTAACGAGGAAAATTATTTGTTTCAGAAATTCGCACGCGCTGTAATGGGGACAAATAATATTGATAATTGTTCAAGATATTGTCAATCACCTGCTACATCTGGTCTTATGAGAACAGTTGGTCTTGGAGGAGATTCCGGAACAATAGAAGATATTATGGCTTCTGAACTTGTCATTGTTGTTGGTGCTAATCCGGCTGAATCCCATCCTGTTTTAGCAACACGAATAAAGAGAGCTCATAAGCTATTTGGTCAAAAGCTTGCAGTAGTAGATCTTAGAGAGCATGAATTAGCACAAAGAGCAGATCTCTTTTTACATCCTAAGCCAGGAACAGATATCATTTGGCTTAACGCAATAACAAAGTATTTTTTTGACCAGGGCTGGGAGGACAAGAACTTCTTAGCAGAAAGGGTCAACGGTGTAAAAGAATTTAAAGAATCCCTTGAAAAATACACTCTAGAGTATGCGGTTGAAAAAACAGGACTTAGCATGGAGCAACTACTGGAGCTTGCCAACATGATTAAAGAAGCAAATTCGGTTTGCATGCTTTGGGCAATGGGAGTTACTCAGCATATGGGTGCTACCGATACAAGCACAGCTATATCCAACCTTCTTTTAGTAACAGGAAACTACGGTCGAACTGGTACTGGCGCATATCCATTAAGAGGTCATAACAATGTCCAAGGCGCATGTGATTTTGGTACAATGCCTGCCTGGATGCCAGGGTATGAACCTGTTCAAGATGCGGCAGTAAGGGAGAAGTATGAAAAGGCTTGGGGTGTAAAACTTTCAGAGGTACCTGGTCATGATAACCATCATATGGTTGAAGGAATAAGTAAAGGAAATCTTAAAGCTCTTTACCTCTTTGGAGAAGACATGGCCATTGTAGATGCAAATTCTAACTATGTTCATTCGAATTTTGAAAAACTGGATTTCTTTGTTGTACAGGATATCTTTTTCAGTAAAACAGCTCAATTTGCCGATGTTATTTTACCTGCTGCACCTAGTCTTGAAAAAGATGGAACTTTTACAAATACAGAAAGGCGAATTCAGAGATTCAATAAAGTGTTGGAACCATTAGGTGATTCAAAACCGGATTGGGTCATTTTTCAGGAACTAGCGAATAAGCTTGGAGCAAATTGGAATTATAGTCATCCTTCAGAGATCATGGAAGAAGCTGCAAGTCTTGCACCAATGTTTGCAGGTGTTAGCTATGAAAGACTTGAGGGCTTTGAATCACAGGTTTGGCCGGTAAAAGAGGATGGAAAGGGGACTCCTTTATTATATACAGATAAATTTGGTTTTCCGGATGGAAAAGCGAGATTAGTACCAGTAGACTGGACAGTACCATTTGAACCAGGTGAAGAGTATGATCTTCATTTAAATAACGGACGTCTGTTGGAACACTTCCATGAAGGGAATATGACCTATAAGTCAGAAGGTTTGACACACAAAGTGCCACATCCATGGCTTGAAATTTCACTTGATTTAGCTAGTGAAAGAGGTTTAGAAGATGGTGCTTTAGTTGGATTAACCTCTCCTTATGGTCATGTCGAGGTCCGAGTAATTGTAACAGACAGAGTAAAAGGAAAAGAATTGTACCTTGCCATGAATTCCGCAGAAGATATAGAGGCAGTCAATCGGTTAACGAGTAGCTACCATGACATTACGACCCATACTCCTGCTTACAAGGAGATGTCAGTAAAAATGGAAGTGATTGAGACAAAAGGAGAACCTCCACTACCTAAACACAATCATCGATTTGGTAACAGAATTCCCCAAATCAGTGTAAAGGTAGAAGAGAAATGGCAGCGTTCAGATTACACGCCTATTTCTGAATTGGATGATTTTAAGGAGGGGCACTATGGCGAAACCGATCAGGCAAATTAGAAGAGAATTTCTTAATGAACAGGAAGAACAAGACCAGGCAATGAATGAGATTTTGAAGGAACTTGCAGAAAATAAGGAAGCGGTACTCGCCTTTATTCAAACGGCAAAAGAATTACACGAACTGAAGGTATTCGAGACTACCAACTCACTTTTAAAGCAAAGTGATGAGGTTGGCGCCATTGCGATTCAGCAAATAAACCAACCAGCGGTTCATAACATGATTAAATCTGGATTTGGACTGTTCAAGTTCCTTGGAGCCCTTCAACCCTCCCAGCTACAAACGATTTTAGATGGTGTAACACTTGGGCTAAAGAGAATGTCTGATTCTGGAGAAAAGGGTGAGAAACAAAGTATCTGGAGACTGAGAAAGAGGCTAACTAGCCCAGCAACTCGAGCAGCTTTGACAACAATGATTGACTTTGTTGAAGGGATGGGGGAAGTCTTTTTACGCAATCGGAGGAACAGCAAATAAGGAAGGTGCTTGGAATGAAAAATGAAAAGTATCAAATTGAAAATCTTAACAATCAAGAAGACGCGGATAAACTAACTCAAGCAGTACTTGGTGTTTGGGGAATTAGTAAAGCTGAAACAAATACATCACAAAAAACAGTATTATTCAGCTATGATGAACGGATGGCATCAGCTCAAGACTTTATACAAGCAATAAAGGAATCTGGATATGACATTGTAAATGAATAACTGTAATGATCGAGGTGAAACCATTGAGATTATGTGAGGTATGTGGAACAAAAGAGGATCTTAAAGATGAATATGAACAAGAAGCCGTTCAATCGGCTGTGACACTTCATATATGTGAGAGTTGTCGTGAGGACAGAAAGGTTATACATTAATAGGACATGGAAAATCCAGGTATATACCTGGATTTTTCATATGAAGAAAGGTAGAGGGATCGTTTATACTTTCCTTATCCTTTTATGTAGATATTGAAATGAACCTGTTCTTTTCAGAAGAAGCAGGGGGCTTATACAAATAATTTAATCGGAAAAACAAGGATATGTTATAATGGAAAAGTTGGGAAATAAATCCATTTACTTTCTTCTAGAGGGGAAGAAGTAAAAGGATCTGTTGGTTGGAGGAAGAGTATATATAAATGGATCATATCATTGAATTGCAAAATGTAACAAAAGTATACAAGAGTAAAAGTATTCTAGAGGAAGTTAACCTCAGCATTTCTTCGAACCAGGTTACAGCCGTTGTTGGAAAGAACGGATCAGGAAAGAGTACATTATTGAAATTGATCGGTGGATTAATGAAGCCAGATAGTGGTCAAATCCTTTTTCCGAAAGGAAAGACACTTCGGATTGGATACGTACCAGAGCTAACTCCTGCAGTTATTCCGTTTACCCCTGTCGAGTATCTGACACATATGGGAATGATACGGAGTTTACCAAAGAAGCAGGTAGAGCAAAGAATTAACACCTTATTAAAAATGTTTCACATGGAAGATGACAGGAACATAAGAATTATACATTTTTCAAAAGGGATGAAACAAAAAATAACGATCATGCAGGCGATGTTGGAGGAAACAGATCTGTTAATCATGGACGAACCTCTATCTGGCCTTGATCCGAAAGCACAAAGAGACTTGGAAGAACTATTGATTTCTTTAAAGGGCCGAAAGATTAGTGTCATTTTAAGTTGTCATGAGACAAGATTATTAGAAAGGGTCGTAGACCAAATATTTGTCATTAATCAATGTAAAATTACACAAAAAAGTGGACAGCATGCATCAGGTAAGTTAAAGAACAGGTTGGTAATTGAACTGTTAAATCCTGCATTATTAGCTTCATTTAGAGACAAAGTGACAATTGAGAGTGAAAGAAAAATAGACACTGATTTAAGCTTAATAGAATTGACTGTTAATCATGAACAGACAGATCAAATGATAAGAGAATTTTTAGAGATAGGAGCTTCAATCAAGCTTTTAACACCTTTAAATGAGTTAGAAAACGAGTTTTCCCTACAGTTTGAAAGGAAGAGGAGAAATTTACAATGAAGGGTTTGGTTGTATATCAGTTCGTTACATATATTCGTTCCCATAAGTATATTCCACCAGTTTCAGTTTTTATAATGTTACTGGTCATTAATTACACATACGTTCCTAATCCTATTATGGATAGCTATTCATTCACTTCTATCCTATTATTTTTTGTAATCGGTTGGGTGACAATTTCTCTCTTTCACTCGGAGGATGAAGGGCAAAAACAAATTACCATCATACATGCCAAAAATATAAGAGAATATTACCTCGCCCTCGTGATTAATTGTACCTTGGTTGCGTTCTTCCTTAGTGTTGTGGCAGTTGCGTACCCTATTATTTTTCAAGCTTTTACTCCAGGGTTACATCCAGTACATATCGTAAAGGGTTTTTTAGCTCATTTTAGTCTCACCTTCCTATCTATTGCATTATCCATTTTTTTCACAAGAGAGCTTGTTAAAAACCATATTAATTCATGGTGGGGTGTGATTAGTATTTTAATTGGTTCTTTGGTTAGTGCAATACTGACAGAAGCAAATATTATAAATTTAACGGTATTATACTGGATTTTACCACCTCTTCATTACTCCTTTAAAATAATGAGCGTGGACGATCACATTATATCGATCAGCACAGAAGTTTACGGATATTTCGTATGGATCTTTATCTACAGTATGATGCTGATTACCCTTTTTTTAGTGATTGTTCAGAAAAAGAGGTCTTTTAAATGAGGAAATTTATTGTTCAAACAGTTCATTACTTTTAAGCAAGCGCCATTCTTGAATAAGGATGTGCGTTTTTTAATATGCAGGGTAAATTGTTGAAAAGAGATTGTTTGAAAAGGTATATTTTTCAACATATATTTACATACAATTTTACACTTATACTTGTTCAAAAGATCCATTTAGTAAGAGTCAAATCTCTCACCTTTCCTCGTTAAACTGTCAATTTAAGAAAAATTATAAAGTATCTTATTCTACAGAATCCCGCTCATAGTTCATTCTTATTTAAATTCTCTTGTAACTGCTTCACAAGATTTGATGTGAATGTAATACTAGGTTTGAACAGCACACATATCGACAAAAAAATCCATATTGTAACTTTTTTGTAACTCTTTTATAGAGAAGGACTTATATAATAAATTTATTCGAAGGAAACAGTAATTTTTGGAAAAATGAATGGAGTGTCCATCATGAGAAAGAAAAGCAAATCAACATTAATAATAGGTCTAGTTATGAGCAGTATGATGTTATCGGGTTGCCAACTTGTTGAATCTCCTAATGCATTAATTGAAGCTCCCCAACAAGAAAAAGAACAGAATATAGAATTGAGTAAAAAAGCGGCAGAGCTGCTCCCAACTAATAGTGAATTACTAACCCCGGTAAATTCTAATAAAAAACAGTCAATTTTTATTGCTGATAGTAATGACGATGGGAACCAGGAAGCCTTTCTTTTGTATAGAGGTTTAGGGGAAAATCGTAAAGTTCATCTTCTTTCTTTACAGGAAACTGACAATGATTGGAGAGAAGTATCAGACTTTGAATTGGATTATCTGCAACTTGATTATTTTGGTCTCCATGATTTAGACAATGATGGACGAGTAGAAGTAGTCATCGGCCTTGGAGGATCAGACTTTGAATCAGAGAAAGAGCTTATGATATACCAATGGAAGGAAGAGGGGCTGACACAGGTAGTAAATAAAGGATATGAAATCCTTGATATTGCGGACTATGATCTTGACGGAAAAGCAGATGTTCTTATTGTCCATGGGAAGAGAAGAGAATTTATGGAGGCGGAGCTTCTTACATTCAGGTCTGGTCAAATAGAGACAACCTCAAGTGTGAATATGGATGCTTTTGCATTTCATGAAAATACAGTGAGTGGAAAATTATCTGATGGTAATCAGGCATTGTTTATTGATGGTGGTGTTGGTGCTCATTCAATGGTGACTGAAATCATTGCTTTTGAGGACGGGAAGCTTATAAAGGTGGATGAAAGAGCTGGTGGAATGCTCATTAAAGAATACCCACTTTATAGTAAAGATATTAATGACGATGGGGTCATTGAAGTAGGTGGGATGTATATCCCAAAAGGGTGGGAAGAAGAAGCATTTACTGATATTCCGTTTATTGAATACTATTCAACATATTCAATAAATGGGGAGGAAAAAAAGATTGAGGAAAGATATACAAACAGAGAGCATAAGTTTTACATCACAATTCCAGTTGATTGGCATGGTAAGGTAAAAATTAAAAAGGTTGAAAATAGTATCCAATTAATCTCTGTTTCAGATGATGAACTACTTTTTGAGGTTAAATGGAGTAACCTCGAATCGGTTGCACCGAAAGGCCATGTCTTCAAAAAAACAAAAGATACCTTTTTTTATACGGAAATGAAAGAAAAAGATGCTTTTCCATTTAATCAGTTTCATTTATTAGAAGATGAGTTTTAAGAGAGGGAAGTTTATGAATAAAATTCTTGTTGTTGAAGATGAGTTATCCATACGTAGCTTTGTCAGCTTAAATCTAAAAAAGAAGGGATACCTTGTAACGGAAGCAGAAACTGGAGAGGAAGCATTACGACAGTATCATCGAGAGAACTTTGATATTATTTTGCTTGATTTAATGCTACCGGGTATCGATGGATTTGAAGTTTGCCAAGAAATTCGAAAGATTAATCAAACAGTAGGCATTATTATGTTAACGGCTCGGACACAAGAGAAGGATAAGGTCGAGGGTTTAATCATTGGTGCAGATGATTACTTATATAAACCATTTAGCTTAGTCGAGCTCGAGGCTAGAATTTTTTCTCTGCTTCGAAGACTAGCTGTTGACCGCTCAATTTCAACGGAACATGATGAGAGGATTACTTCGGGTCCATTTCAATTGGACATGAAAACGAAGCGATTGATCAGTTCTGGAACAGAAGTAAAATTAACTCCAACTGAATTCTCTATTCTTCATCACCTTATGGGTCATCCAAATCGTGTCTTCACAAGAGATGAATTATTGGATGAGATATGGGGAAAGAACTATGTTGGTGATTTAAAAGTCGTGGATGTAAACATTAGACGAATTCGACAGAAAATCGAGACAGACCCTTCCTCACCAGTATATTTATGTACGGAGTGGGGGTTAGGGTACATATGGATGGGTAATGTATGAAGCGCAAAGTCATTCTTTATTTCATGATTATTATCCTTCTAACCTTAAGTTTAGTCATGACGGTGTTTGGATTTGCCTTGACCAATTATTATTATCAAGGAATTGCAGGTACTTTTCGCAGTCATGTGGAAGCGATTAATCCGATTTGGGAAAAAGGAAATGAGCTTAATTATGGCCGTTTAGAAGATTATAGTGATCTGATTATTAAAAGCTATCAATATCATTCTGCAGAATTGCAACTTTTATCAAATGATGGAGAGCTTATTCAATCAACATCTGGTTTTTATGAAGATAAAACCTATTCAATTGATCCCGATGTCTTTTCCTATGAAACAGTTTATAAAAAGGAAGTAATGGAACAAACAGGAGAAAAAATCATTGCTGTCTACATACCACTAATGCTAGAGGGTCAGGTTGTGGGGGTGCTTCGGTATGTTTCTTCGTTAGCAAATGTCCATGCAGTCATTCTAAATCTGCTTAAATATGGAATGATGATTTGTACAGGGGTAGCAATCGTTGTCTTTCTTATTAGCCTTCGTCTTGCAGACTCGATTGTAAGACCATTTAAAAAAATCATTCAGCATACACGTGAATTATCAAAAGGACGATTTGAAAAACGATTAAATAAAATATACCCTCATGAACTAGGTGAAATGGCGAACACACTAAATTATATGGCGGATGAAATTGTCAAGATGGATCGGTTAAAAACAGATTTCATATCCTCAATTTCTCATGAGCTCAGAACACCGCTTACAGGAATTAAAGGGTGGGTGGAAACGATAGAGTCACCGGAAGACTTAACAGAGCAGGAAGTGAAATTTGGCTTACGGATGATTCACACTGAATCTGAGCGGCTGATGAAATTAGTGGAAGATTTACTGGATTTTTCTAGGTATGAGTCAAATCGAATCATTCTTAACCAAGTTGAAGTAAACTTTGATGAACTCGTTTACGAAGTGACATTACAGCTTCAAAAGAAAGCAAAAGAGAAAAACATCTCGATTCATGTAGAAAGTGTACCAGTTCGGCTAATGGCTGATGGAGATAAAATGAGACAAGTCATGTTAAATTTACTGGATAATGCGATTAAGTTTTCTAAGGTGAATGGTGAAATTCAACTAAATCTATACAAAAAGAATCATTTTGCTGTGCTTGAAATTAGTGACAAAGGAATAGGGATGAAGCAAGAAGAGATAACGTACATTATGGATTCCTTTTATAAAGTTGATTCAAAATCAATTGGTGCTGGACTTGGATTAGCGATCACTCGAAATATTGTCACAAAACACGGCGGGAAAATTGACGTTCTTAGTCAGTATGGAAAAGGAACAACAGTTGTCGTTCAATTGCCTTTGGTAAAGAATTCAACAAAATAAGTGAAAAATAATGGGAAGAGGTAAAGCAGATGTGTGGGTTTATTGGATATATGAGTAGGAATCTAAAAGAACAAGCACTTGAAAAAAGACAAATTACTGTTGATATGACAACTATGATAACTCATCGGGGGCCAGATGATGTAGCCTATTATACGGATGAGCATATTCACCTCGGCTTCAGAAGATTAAGTATTATTGATGTTGAAAGTGGTAGACAGCCTCTTTCGTATGATGATGATCGTTATTGGATTACTTTTAATGGTGAAATTTACAACTATATAGAGCTAAAACAAGAATTAGAGAAGAAAGGTTATAAGTTTCATACGGATTCAGATACAGAGGTAATTATAGCCTTATACAGTCATATTGGAACACGAGTTGTTAATGAATTACGCGGTATGTTTAGCTTTATTATTTGGGATCGGGAGAAAAAGGAATTATTTGGTGCCAGAGATCATTTTGGGATAAAGCCTTTTTATTATTATGAAACAGATGATGAATTTTATTGCAGCTCGGAAAAGAAAAGCATAATTAGTGCTATTAAAGGTATCGGTAATATGGATTTAGAATCTTTACATCATTATTTGACATATCAATATGTTCCGGAGCCTCAAACGTTATCAAAAGAGATTAAGAGACTGGAGCCAGGTTGCTTTTTTACAAAAAAACTGGATGGAGCTATGATTATTCACTCCTTTTATAAGCCTACCTTTTGTCCAACGAATCAACCATTTGCCCAAGAGGTAAAGAAGATTCAACATGTATTAAGAGATTCAGTTGCTATGCATTTACGAAGTGACGTGCCGGTTGGCGCCTTTTTATCCGGAGGAATTGACTCATCGAGTATTGTCGCTTTGGCAAAGGAGACTCATCCACGTATAAAAACGTTTACCGTTGGATTTAAAAGAGAAGGATATAGTGAAATCGAATTGGCACAGGAAACAGCTGCAGCATTAAGTGTAGATAATCTTCATTATATTGTAACAGCTGAAGAGTTTATTAAAGAACTCCCTAAAATTGTGTGGCATTTAGATGAACCAGTAGCAGATCCTGCTTTAGTTCCATTGTATTTTATTGCACGTGAAGCTAAAAAGCATGTAAAAGTCGTTCTATCTGGAGAAGGAGCCGATGAATTATTTGGAGGTTACAATATATATAGAGAGCCACATTCGCTAAAATACTTGAAGCATTTTCCAAATAGTATGAAGAAAGGCTGGCTTGCATTGGCAAGTAAATTACCTGATGGTGCGAAAGGGAAAAGTTACATTGAAAGAGGTACAACGAATCTGGAAAAAAGGTATATTGGTAATGCGAAGATATTCTCTGAACATGAAAAAAGTCAGCTCCTACGAAACTATCAAGGGGACTGGACATATACAAATGTTACGAAGGGATATTATCAAACGATTAACCACCTTCATGATATCCAAAAAATGCAATACATTGACATCCATACATGGCTTCGTGGTGATATCCTCGTCAAAGCAGACAGAATGACGATGGCACATTCTCTAGAGCTGCGAGTTCCATTTCTTGATAAAGAGGTGTATAAAGTTGCATCACAACTTAGTCATGACAAAACGGTTACAAACCAACAAACAAAATATATACTTAGAAAAGCGATGGAAGGAATTATTCCGGATTCCGTGCTAAATCGCAAAAAACTAGGATTTCCGGTTCCAATTAGGCATTGGCTGCAAAACGAGCTATTTGATTGGGCCTATCAATTAATTATTGATAGTCAAACAGATCATTTATTTGAAAAAAATTATTTGTTATTTTTATTATCAGAACATCAAAGAGGGGTACATGATAACAGCCGTAAAATTTGGACAGTATTAATTTTTATGATATGGCATCAAGTCTATGTCGAAAGAAAATACGACTTTCATCAGCTTTCTATGGAGAGAGAAACGGTTGTCGTATAAATAAAATGAAGATAAAGCATATGAAAGAAGAGAAGAGTAAATGAAAAAATCAATTGGGTTAACGGGGCTTGTTTGTTTCTTATTAGTTGGATGTAATCCTAAACCAACAACGGAAGTAATAAATGAACCCGTCGATAAAACAATGAAAGAAGCGGATATAGCTGGAATAGAACAAGCAACAACTGTAAGTAAACGAGAAGATTATTTGAAAAAGCTTGCTGAGATTGAACAAAGTCTTGCTGAATTTGATCAGGCATTAGAAAACGGGTCAACTGTTGAATTAAAGCAGGCCCAAGGTGAAATTCTTACAAGATGGGATAATATGTTAAATGAAATTTACCAAGCACTCGAAGAACAGCTTTCTCCAAGTAATATGGAAAAATTAAGAGAAGAACAAAGGGAATGGATCAAATACCGTGATGATGCTGCAAAAGAAGCTGCCGCTAAATACGAAGGCGGGACGATGGAATCACTGGAATATATAAGCGTACAAGCAGGGCTAACAAAAGAAAGATGTTATGAATTAGTTGAAAAGTACATGGAGTAGCCCCTGTAATTAATCCGCTTGCCAAAGAGGAAAGCGGATTTTTTATATAGGAATTCAAGCATTATGATGTAGCTTTATATTTTTATTATATAAGGAGTAGAACATTGAATAAATTTAAATAAAAACCTTAAACATGTTGAATAAATAGATAATGAAATATGGATATATATGTTAAAATTTTATGTGATATTGTGAAATGAATGTAAAAGAGGTTCGAGTATGTAATTTATGAATATGTTTTTGTTCAAAAAATATAGAGGGGGAAATTGCTATTTTAAAAAGAAAAATGTTAACTGCTATTCTCAGTAGTTTGATATTTGCACTTATCTTTTCAGTACTTGGTGGCTTCGAAGTGGACAGATTTTTTAATTTGTATTTTAATTTATATTTTTTAAACCTTATGTTTGTCATGACGTACGGAGTTATTGTTTCCTTCTTTAGTGACTGGCTTAGTAGGAAGGTTTCTAAAAGAACGGTTACTCGCGAAATTACTTCCTTCATATTTCATTGTTGCTTCGGAGCAGTATTACAGATTTTTGGTCTTGGTTCCGCTATCTTATTCTTTATTATTGACCGTTTATTAGGTAGGGTGAAGATTGGATGGCTTTCAGTAATCATTGCATTATTAATCGTAGTAGTAGTATTTATCATTTTGATTAATTTGTAGAAAGGTAATACCAATAACACTGTTCGTTCTGGTACATATATTGTCAGATAGAATTGTACTTTTCATTAAAGGGGAAATGTTTTTGTGAAATATTTGATTCAGTACCTCATAGCATCCATGGTCATGTTTTTTTCAACGTTTGCTGCTTGGTATGAAGGAAGTGCTATCAGAGATAACCCTTGGGAATGGGAATACTCTGCCTATTTTTCGAAATTACTAAATGGTGAAATGACAAGTAGTGCGGACTTATCACAACTAGATCATTTTATATATGCAGCAAAATTTAGCCCTATCTTTCCATCGTTTATGATTTTAAGCCTATTTTATATGTTGATTTTAAGTGGTTACTTGCTCTTTAAAAGTGTAATGAAAAGAATGATTTATTTCATATGCCTGTGTATTTTTACCTTTTTTATTGGAGTAGTTGTAACAGACTCCCCAACCATAGGAGGTAGATACTTTGCCATTATCTTTACAATCCTTGGCATTATTCATTTAGCTCTAGCATTAGCAATTTATTTAAGGCTAAAAAAGAGAAAAGGACATTTAGAGAATTTAGTTTAATTACGAATAACTTGATTTTATATTCTTATCTTGAGTAATATGAATCTATTTTACTTACTATTTTAAGTGTATCTTCTATAAATAAGGACAGATGCAGTATAATGAATAAGAAAGTTAATAATTGTAAAAAAATGGAGGGGTTTGGTTGGGGGAACAATGGATACTTGAGGAGAAATTTCAAAGTGAACAATTTAATAGCTTACTAAAATGGCGTTGTGAACCTAAGAAATGGATTATTGACAAAACGAGTTCTCAATTGGTTTTAAATACCGATCAGGAAACAGATTACTGGCAAAAGACACATTACGGCTTTGAAGCAGATAATGGTCATTTTCTTTATATGAATACAGATAAGAATTTTAGGATGACAACAAAGGTCAAAACTTATCCAAAGTCAAAGTATGATCACGCAGGGTTGATGATTCGCTTTTCAAAGAATGTGTGGGTTAAAACTTCTCTGGAATTTATAACAAATACTTTGAGTAAAATGGGGACAGTAGTTACAAATGGGGGGTACTCTGACTGGTCCACACAATATATGGAGTCTAAAGAGATTGACCAATATTTTCGAGTATCCAGGATTGCTCAAAATTGCTATGTTGATTTTTCCTTGGATGGGAAAGAATGGATGCAAATTCGCTTAGCTCACTTGGATATTCCGTCTGACTCAACCATTTCAGCTGGATTATTCGCTTGCAGCCCTCAAGGAAAAGATCTTACTGTGCGTTTTGATTTTCTTACTATCGAAGAGCTTTCTTCTGATCCAAAAGAAGCCTACCTATAACAAGATATGATCAATGGAGTTATTTTTCTCAAAAAGTTGCATTCCTTCATTAAAATTCAGTAACGATCATCATCAATAGAAGCGCTTATCTTGTTCAAAGATAATGCGTTTTTTTGATTTTATAGCGCATGTTTAAGGTGTAAACTGACCTATGCTTTTAAGAATAATAGATTTGTTAGAAAATAAGAGGATACATAATGTTAAATGATGATGGAAAAGGTTTGTTTCAGTTGATAATACAGCAAGGTTTCTTCAGAAACTTATAACGT
>Ga0182742_1001098_pt1 | contig 36632 bp, 30 predicted proteins | sample eDN5th37CBELigMG_FD_128880 | JGI IMG/M metagenome (GOLD analysis project Ga0182742, IMG submission 128880) | Enriched Miracle-Growth compost microbial communities from Emeryville, California, USA - eDNA 5th pass 37_C BE-Lig MG (version 2)... ... | reverse complement strand
GTTCCTTTACAGTGAAAGAGCCTGTTCAAGCGCCTCTTCGAGAATGTCAAGGGCGTGATCCATATCCTCTTGAGTCGTGATGAGTGGAGGCGTCAGCGTCAAAACTGTCCCCATGGTTGTCTTGAAGGACAGACCTCTTTCAAGAGCGTTATAGAGCGTGCGTTCCGCCACGAGCTTAGCGGACTGACCCTCGATGTCCCGAAGCTCAATCCCGATCAGGAATCCTCGTCCCCTCACATCCCCGACTGCCGGAAAGCGCGATGTCCAGGCGCGCAACCGCGCCAAGGCCCGAGCGCCTACGCGCGCTGCATTCTCGACGAGGTTTTCATCCTCGATGATTTGGATGGTCTCCAGGGCGGCTCTCGCCGTCACGGGATTTTTCTCGTGGGTGTAATGCCCGAACGCCCATGCGCCTCCCACATCGAGTTCGGGCCTGCAGATCGTCGCAGCGATAGGCAGGATGCCGCCGCCGAGACCCTTCCCGAGCACGAGGATATCCGGCGTCACGCCGAAATGCTCACAGGAGAACATGCGTCCTGTCTTGCCGAGGCCGGTCGGAATCTCGTCGAAGATCAGAAGCGTTCCGGTCCGGTTGCAAGCTTCGCGCACCTTGAGCCAGAAATCAGGCGGAGGAACATAGGGGACCGCGCGGATCGGTTCAGCGATGAAGGCGGCGAAATCACCTTCTCGGCTCAGAATATAGTCGATCATGCGGGCGCAGGCGTCACCCGATTCCTGTATGGTCCTGCCGCCATAGGGGCAATTCATGCTGCCGAAGGGCGCTACATGCTCCGCGCCGGGCATCAGCGGTCCGTGCGGCCGGCCGCGGAACAGGGCTTCCCCACCGACGCTGGCGGCGCCAAAACCCGCCCCGTGGAAGGCATCCCAGAAGGACAGGGTCTTGAAGCGCGCCGTAGCGGCCCGTGCGACCTTGATGGCAACTTCCACGGCATCGGAGCCGCCAGTCGTGAACAGGACCTTGCTTAAGGTGCCGGGCGTGATCGATGCGAGCTTCTCAGCAAGGGCGACGGCGGGTTCGCAGGTGAAACGCCGCGGTGCGAAGGGCAGGGCATCCATCTGCTCGACGATAGCGCGCTTCAGTCGAGGATGCCCGTAACCGATATGGTGGACATTGTTGCCATGGAAGTCCATGTACCGGCGCCCGGCCAGGTCCTCGATGTAGATGCCCTCTGCCTTGTGAACGGCGTTGAGGCAGGGCGTTGAGACGGATTGGTGCAGGAAGTTCCTCGAGTCGCGGTCGAGGAGGGCGCGGGTGCCGCTATCGATATGCGCCGCAGACCAAGCTGCCCGCAGCGGCGTGGCATTGGTGTCACTCTCGGACTCATGCGGTAGGTCGCTGCTCGTCCTCACGGTGCCATGATCCATCTGTCGCTCCCTTCCATCGCCGCCGCAGCCTAGCACGTTCAGGATGGAGGAAAAGATAGATTGCGCCATAGAATGTGGTAATTTGTGGCTTTTCGTTCTGGATCGGTTGCATGTAAGAGGGGCTGGATCAACTCTGGAGGATGCGTATTGACCAAGAAGGCCCCAGCAAGACCGCTGGCCGCGCTGCGACATGACGAGATCCTCAAGCGTCTTTCGGCGAACGGCGTTGTCGCGGTGGGCGAGCTTGCAAGCTATTTCGGCGTATCTCACGAGACTATCCGGCGTGACCTGAAGCAACTGAGCGACCGGCAGAAGCTGGATGTCGTGCATGGCGGTGCCGCGCGGCGGGCAAGCATTGAGCCAGATTATGCGGAACGCATCACCCGAAACGCTGCGGGCAAGACGGTCATCGCGAGGCGTGCCGCTGCGCTCGTCGAGGACGGAATGGTCCTGCTCCTCGATTCCGGCACGACGACCCTGGCGCTCGCCGCTGCGCTCAAAGAACGCAAGAATCTCACGATCTGCACGGGTTCGCTGCCGATCGCCCAGTTGATGGCACGGATGCCGGACATGCGCGTCCACCTGCTCGGCGGCGAGATCGATCCGCGCGAGGAAGCGACGATGGGTGTTGATATGCTGGAGGCGATCGGACGCTTTCGCGTCGATCTAGCCTTCATCGGCGTCGGCGGTCTTTCCCCGAAGGGAGAGGTGACGGATTACACGCGGATCGGAGCGGAGCAGCGCGCGCGCATGATCTCGGTTGCCAACAAGGCCTATTTCCTTGTGGATCACGAGAAGTTCGGCCGTTTGACCGCCCTGCGGATCCCGGGCGACGAGCACGTGTCTGGTCTCGTGACTGACCTCCCGCCGCCCAAAGCCCTGGCCGAAGCCCTGCGGCGGCGCGGAATTCAGGTCCTTGTCGGCTGATGTGGGAATTTGTTGTTTTTTGTGTTGATTTGGGAGGTGGCCCGGCTACTCTTGCGGACAGCCATCAAGGAGCCCGTAGCCATGAACTCTTCCTTCCCGAGCCATGCTCGTGTCGTCATCATCGGCGGCGGCATCGTGGGCACATCCGTCGCCTATCACCTGGCTAAGCTCGGCTGGCGCGACGTGGTACTGGTGGAGCAGGGGCAACTGTCGTGCGGCACCACCTGGCATGCGGCGGGGCTCGTCGGGCAGCTGCGGTCTCACAGCAACATTACGAAGCTGATCCAGTATTCGACGGAGCTCTATTCCACGCTGGAGAGCGAGACAGGTCTTGCCACAGGCTGGAAGCAGACCGGCTCGCTCAGTGTCGCGCGGACCGACGAGCGGATGATTCAGCTGCGCCGCACAGCGTCCTCCGCCCGGTCACAGGGCGTCGCGATTGAGATTCTGTCGGCTGAGGAGGCGGGTGCGCTCTATCCGCTGATGCGGACGGACGATCTCAAGGGGGCAGTCTGGCTTCCCGGCGACGGGAAGGCCAACCCTACCGATCTGACGCAGGCACTCGCGCGCGGGGCGCGCAATGGCGGAGTGCGAATTCTGGAGAAGACCCGTGTCACGTCCATCGATGTCGAGAACGGGGCTGTCGCGGCGGTCAGGACCGATCAGGGAACGATCATATGTGAGATGCTGGCTATCTGCGCCGGTCAGTGGTCCCGGGACATTGGGGAGATGTGCGGAGTAGCGATCCCACTCCATTCGGCCGAACACATGTATATCGTGACCGGTCCTATTCCGGGTGTGACGCCCAACCTTCCGGTGCTGCGCGATCCAGACGGCTACATCTATTTCAAGGAGGAGGTCGGGGGCCTCGTCATGGGCGGTTTCGAGCCCCATGCCAAACCCTGGGGTATGAACGGGATTCCCTATCCCTTCGAGTTCCAGCTCCTTCCGGATGATTGGGATCAGTTTGAGATCCTCATGCGGAACGCGCTCGTCCGGGTGCCAGATCTCGAGACGGCACCGATCAAGACCTTTCTCAATGGGCCGGAGAGCTTCACGCCCGACAACAATTTCATCCTGGGCGAGGCGCCGGAGGTGCGCAATGTCTTCGTCGCTGCGGGCTTCAATTCCATGGGCATCGCCTCCGGCGGCGGCGCCGGACGGGCGCTAGCGGAATGGATCGTCGGCGGCGAGCCCAGCCTCGACCTCTGGCCAGTGGATATCCGCCGCTTCGCGCGGTTCAACAACAACAAGATATGGCTAAAAGAGCGGATCAAGGAGGTGCTCGGCCTCCATTATGCCATGCCGTGGCCGAACCGGGAGCTCGAAAGCGCCCGCCCGTTCCGCCGCTCGCCGCTTTATGACCGGCTCGCCGCGTCGGGCGCGGTCTTCGGCTCGAAAATGGGCTGGGAGCGCGCCAACTTCTTCAGCGCGCCAGGCGAGCCTCGCACCATTGAGTATTCCTTCGGCCGTCAGAACTGGTTCGAGCGGGTGGGTCGGGAGCACCGTGCCGCGCGCGAGGCCGTGGCGCTGTTCGATATGACCTCTCTGACGAAGTTCATGGTGCAGGGTCCGGGTGCGGAAGAGACCCTTCAATACCTTTGCGCCAATGACGTGGCGGTCCCCATCGGGCAGACAATCTATACCCCGCTTCTCAACAACCGTGGAGGGTTCGAGAGTGACGTAACGGTAGCGCGTCTTGCGCAAGACAAATTCCTTTTGATCACCGGAACGGCTCAGGCGACCCGCGACGCGCATTGGATCGCGCGGCATAGCCCTCCGGCCTCCAAGGTGACGGTCACCGACGTAACCTCCGCCTTCGCGGTTCTTGGTCTGATGGGGCCGCATTCCCGTACGCTGCTGTCGCGGGTGACGGGCGCTCCCATCAACAACATGGCCTTTCCGTTCGGCAGGATCCGCGAAATCAGCATCGGCTCTGCGACGGTTTTGGCCTCGCGACGGTCCTATGTTGGGGAGCTCGGCTGGGAATTGTATGTCCCAACCGAACTCGCCGTGCTGGTCTACGACACGCTTGTCGAGGCCGGTGCCGATCTGGGATTGTCTTCTGCCGGCTATTACGCCATCGAGTCCCTGCGCATCGAAAAGGGTTACCGGGCCTGGGGGCGGGAATTGACCCCGGATGTGACGCCCTGGCAGACTGGCCTCGGCTTCGCCGTCGCGCTTCATAAGGGTCGGGATTTCCTCGGCCGCTCGGCCCTGGTCGATACGGAGCGGCGGCCTCTGACGAAGCGCCTCGTCTCTATCCTGGCGGAGGATCCAGATTCTCCCACTGCATGGGGCGGGGAGTTGCTCCGCGCCAACGGTGCCGCCGTGGGCGACGTCACATCGGCGGCTTACGGGCATACTGTTGGCGGAGTCGTGGGCTTGGGATGGCTCAAAGACTGCGATGGGACCATCGACGCTGAATGGATCGCGAGGCGGCGCTTCACCGTCGATATAGCCGGAGTGGAAGTCCCTATCCGTTGCCAGCTGCGGCCGTTCTACGATCCCGCGAGCGCCCGCATGCGGGTCTAAGGCATCCTTTGCGGTGGCATAATTTACGTGGCGGGGGGTGAGGCCAGCTTTTCGGCAATGTCGAGGAAGCGGAAGACGAGAGGAACGCGGCGGCGCTCCTCAAGGCAGACGACGTATTCCTCCACTGAGAGCGCCGCATTCTCGACTTCCAGCGTGTGCAGGTCGCCCGGGCTGCGCACCTCGCTCTCGAATACGATTCCGATTCCGAAGCCTGCCAGGACAGCCTCCTGTACGGCCTCACGGGTCTGCACCTCGATGACGGCTCCCGGCCGGATTCCTTTTTCCGAGAGGGCCGCCTCGAATACCTCGCGCGTGATGGACCCGCGCTCGCGGATTACCAGGGCCCGACCGTTGATCTCTTCCAGCAGGATCTGGCTGCGGTAGCCCCAATCATGAGACTTCGGCACGAAGAGCACGAGCCTGTCCACGCGCAACGGTAGGCTGTGGATGCGCGGGTCGGAGGTGCGCCTCGCCATGACCCCCACATCCGCCTTGTAGTCCAGGATCTGCTGCAGCACGTCCGCCGAGTTGCCGACCGTGAGTGAGAAGGTGAGGCCGGGGTGATCACCCCTCAGTTGCACGAGCAGGGGCATGACGTGGTTGGCACTGTCCGCCGCCACCCTCAGATGCCCGTGGGTCAGGGTGCGTGCCCGTCCAAGAAGAGTTGCGGCGTCGTCCTCAGCGGCAAAGAGGCGGGTCGTGATGCTGAGAAGATTCTGCCCGATTGGAGTCAGAGTTACGCCGCGATGCCGCCGGTCGAAGAGATTGACGGAATGGGTGGCCTCCAGGGCCCGGACCTGCGCGGAGAGGGTGGATTGGCTCACGCCACCCGCGATGGCGGCTCGGGTGAAGCTACCTTCCTGCGCGACTTGATGGAACGCCCGGAGCAACGTCAGGTTCATGCTGGCTGATACATTGATAAAATCAATACCATACATTCATAGCAAGTATTTGACCTATGACAAGCGCTGTCCCACGCTACGTTCATTCAATGCAGGAGATGCCGCGATGCCGTCTTTCCCGCCCCGCCGAGCAGAGTCCGAAACCGGCGATCCTCTCCTCCTCACGCCCGGCCCCTTGACCACGTCCAAGACGGTGAAGCAGGCGATGGTTCATGACTGGGGTTCGCGCGACGCGGCGTTCCTCAAGATCAACAAGGATGTGCTGACCCGCCTGCCCGAAATCATCCACGGCGAAGGGCGCTACGTCACGGTGCCGATGCAGGGATCAGGCACCTTCGCCGTCGAGGCGATGCTGACCAGCCTGGTGCCCGTCGATGGCAAGGTGCTCGTGCTCATCAACGGTGCCTACGGCCACCGCGCCAAGCGGATCCTCGACATCGCCCGCCGCGACGCAATTACCTACGAGACGCCCGAGGACACCCCTCCCGATCCGCAGCGCCTGGACGAAATCATGAAGGCTGATCCGGCGATCACCCATGTCTTCGTCGTCCATTGCGAAACCACGAGCGGTATCCGCAACCCCATCGAGGCGGTCGCTGATGTCGTGGCGCGGAACGGAAAGCGACTCCTGATCGACGCCATGAGCGCCTTCGGTGCGCTGCCGCTGGACTCGCGGACGACGGCGTTCGATGCGGTGGCCGCCTCGTCGAACAAGTGCATCGAGGGCGTCCCGGGGCTTGGATTCGTGCTCGTGAAGCAGGATGTGATCGCTGGCGCTAAGGGCAATGCGACGACGCTAGTCCTCGACCTGTACGATCAGTGGCAGGGCTTCCAACGGACTGGGCAGTTCCGTTTCACGCCCCCCATCCATGTCATCGTGGCTTTCCATCAGGCCCTGGAGGAGTTCTGGGCCGAAGGAGGCGTCGCGGGTCGCGGCGGACGCTATGCGGATAACTGCCGCATTCTCATCGAAGGCATGCAGGAGCTTGGTTTCAGTACATTGCTGCCCGACCATCTCCAGGCCCCCATCATCATCACCTTCCACATGCCTGCGGACCCCGCGTTCGATTTCCAGCGCTTCTACGACGGACTAAGCGACCGCGGCTTCCTGATCTATCCTGGTAAGCTGACTGTGGCGGATTCCTTCCGCATCGGCTGCATCGGGCGACTTTATCCCAAGGATATGCACTCTGCTCTCGCCGCCGTGCGGGAGGTTCTGACCGAGCTGGGCGTTTCGATGCCCCTGCGCAGCGCGGCATAAGGAGAAACTCTGTGAACGCTCACAATCGTACAGACCAAGTTATCGCGAACGGGCGCAACTATCGCATTCCGACAACGCCGACGGTAGCCGTCTGCATCGACGGTTCGGAGCCCGGCTACATCGAGGCCGCCATCGCGGCGGGCCTTGCGCCGAACATCGACCGCATAATGAAGACGGGATCCAATCTGCTCGCCATGAGTGTAATTCCGAGCTTCACCAATCCCAACAACATCTCCATCATCACAGGGCGCCCACCGGCGGTTCACGGTATCGCCGGCAATTACTTCTACGATACGCAGGCTCGTGAGGAAGTGATGATGAACGACGTCCGCTTCATGCGCGCGGACACGATCATGAAGGCATTCCAGGATGCCGGGGCCAAGGTCGCGGTAGTAACCGCCAAAGACAAGCTGCGCACGCTTCTGGGGAAGGGGCTCGATCCTTCCACGGGACGCGCGATTGCCTTCTCATCCGAGAAGGCTGACAAGGCGACGAAGGAGGAAAACGGCCTTGCGGACGTGTTGGAATTCGTCGGAAAGCCGCTGCCGGATGTCTATTCCGCCGACCTTTCGGAGTTTGTCTTTGCCGCGGGGGTGAAGCTGCTGAAGACGTTCCGTCCGGACGTCATGTATCTTTCCACCACCGACTACGTTCAGCATAAAGCGGCGCCGGGATCGGACACAGCGAATTCCTTCTATGCGATGATCGACCGCTATGTCGGAGAGCTGGAGGCGCTCGGTTGCGTGATCGCCCTAACGGCCGATCACGGAATGAACGACAAGCATCTCCCGAACGGAGAGCCAGATGTCATCTATCTACAGGATTGGTGTGACCGCGTTGCGATGGTCGACGGTGCGAGGGTCATCCTGCCGATCACGGATCCCTATGTCGCGCACCACGGCGCGCTCGGCTCCTTCGCGACCATCTACCTTCCGGAAGCTGCGGACCGGGCGGAGTTGATGAAGAACTTGGCCACAGTCGAGGGCATTGAACTCGTCCTGCGCAAGGAGGATGCCTGCGAACGTTTCGAGCTGCCACCAGACCGGATCGGTGACATCGTCGCGATCTCGACCCGGCACAAGGTCATCGGAACTAGCCGGGACCGGCATGATCTGTCCGGCCTCACCGAGCCCCTGCGCTCGCACGGAGGGCTCACTGAGCAGGTCGTTCCGATGATCGTGAACAGAAAGGTCTCCCTGCCAGAGGGGCGGAGCCTGCGCAATTTCGACGTGTTCGACGTTGCGCTGAACCTGGTACTGTAGGAGCATTGTGCCATGAACGCGGCGGCAAAAATCCCTTTCCTGAAGGAGGCCATGCGCATCTCCGGACAGGCGGTGACGACTGACGAGGTCGTCGAGGTTCGCAATCCCTACAACAACGAACTCGTCGGCACTGTTCCGTCCGCGCGGCCTGAGCATGTCCGTCAGGCCTTCGCGAAGGCTCGCGCCTTCAAGCCCAATCTGAGCCGCTATGAGCGCCAGCAGATCCTGATGCGGACAGCGGAAATTCTCCGCGACCGCAAGGAGCAGTTCGCGCGCCTCATCTCGGCCGAGTCCGGTCTTTGCTGGAAGGACGCGCTCTACGAGTCAAGCCGCGCCTACGACGTATGGTCCTTCGCTGCGCAGCTCACCATCCGCGACGACGGCGAGACGTTCTCCTGCGACATCAGCCCGAATGGGAAGAAGCGCAAGATCTTCACGCAGCGCATGCCTCTGATGGGCGTGATTTCGGCGATCACGCCGTTCAATCATCCGCTGAACATGGTGTCACACAAGCTCGCTCCGGCAATCGCGACGAACAACCGGATCGTTCTGAAGCCCACCGAGCTCACCCCTCTGACGGCACTCAAGCTGGCGGATGTTCTCTATGAGGCGGGCCTGCCGCCCGAGATGCTCTCAGTCGTCACCGGCAATCCGGGTTCGATGGGTGATGCCATGATCACCGATCCGGATGCGGACCTCATTACCTTTACCGGATCCGTGCGGGTCGGCAAGCACATTGCAGCGACAGCCGGATACAAGCGCGTCGTTCTCGAACTTGGCGGAAACGATCCGCTCATTGTCATGGAGGACGCGGATCTTGATAAAGCGGCCGAACTTGCCGTACAGGGCGCGACCAAGAACTCGGGGCAGCGCTGCACGGCCGTGAAGCGGATCCTCGTGGTGCGCAGCGTCGCCGACGAATTCTCGGCCCTCGTGCTCGAGAAGGCGAAGAAGCTCAAATGCGGCGATCCCATGGATTCCGACGTCGATGTGGGGACGGTGATCCACGAAGCGGCGGCGAAGACGTTCGAGCGGCGCGTGAACGAGGCCGTCGCCGCTGGTGCTCGCCTTCTCCACGGCAATGATCGCCAGGGCGCGCTCTATCCCCCGACAGTCGTCGATCATATACCCTACGATGCAGAGCTGGTCCGGGAGGAAACCTTCGGTCCAGTCATCCCGATCATCAGGGTGCCCGACGACATCGAGGAGGTCATCCGCATCTCGAACTCGACGGCCTTCGGCCTGTCCTCAGGCGTTTGCACCAATCGGCTCGACTATATCACTCGGTTCATCAACGAGCTCGATGTCGGTACCGTGAATATCTGGGAGGTCCCAGGCTATCGGATCGAGATGTCGCCGTTCGGCGGCATCAAGGATTCCGGCAACGGATACAAGGAGGGCGTTTGGGAAGCCATGAAGAGTTTTACGAACATTCGCACCTACTCCATGCCGTGGGGATGAACCGATGATGAGGCAGGTCGTGAGATCCTGTCTCCTTCCCCGGCGGTTCTCAGGCCGCCGGGTGCGCGAAGCATACGAAGGCATCGCGCACGGCGGCATAGATGCTCCGCTTGAACGGAACGACCAGATCGACCGTTTCGTCCAGTGGCGCCCAGCGCCAGATGTCGAATTCTGCTTCCTCGCCGTTCTGGCCGATAGTCACATCGATTTCTCCGTCGTCCCCGAGAAAGCGCATCGCATACCAGATCTGGCGCTGTCCGCTGAATGCAGCGAGCTTGTGTGGAGGACCGTCATAGGGCGGGAAATCGTAGGTCATCGCCAGGCGCATGCAGCCCAGAACGTCGACGCTACGCACACTCGTCTCCTCCCACAATTCCCGCAGGGCGGCGGTCTGCGAATCTTCGTGCGGATCGATTCCGCCTTGTGGCATCTGCCATTCGTAGCCGGGAGCAATTGTCTCCGGACCGTCATCCCTCAAGCGGCGTGCGATCAGCACATGGCCTTCGCGGTTGAACAGAGCAATGCCGACATTGTGGCGGTAGGGAAGAGTGGACATCGGGACAGCCGACCTATCGAATCTTGCGTATGTGGGGCAACTCACCTGATATTGCATCATATCTCAGGGACGGGTGAACCCTTATCCTGTATAATATTGACGGCAACATGCCTCGCTCCTCCGGACGGGAGGCAGGTCAGAATGTCCTCGGCCCAGGGGACCGAACCACTAAGCGAGTTCCCCGACGATGGACCCATTGGTCTTTACTGCAGTTCTCGCCGCAGCAGCCATGCACGCGGGCTGGAACGCCTCCCTGAAACTGAAGCTCGATCCGCTCCTGGCGATGACCCGGATCACAACACTCGCTGGAATCATCGCAATCCCGGCGCTTGCGTGGTTCGGGATGCCTCGTCCGGAATCCTGGCCATGGCTCGCGGGCTCGATCGTCCTGCATCTTGGATATTACGTCGCTTTGACCGCAGCCTATCGCCACGCCGACATGAGCCAGGTGTATCCCATCGCACGTGGCGGTGCGCCGCTCCTGACGACAGCGGGCTCGCTTCTCCTGCTGAACGAGCCGATCACGATAGGAGGCGGAATGGGCATCGCCTTGCTCGCGAGCGGCGTGGTGCTGATGTCCTTCGCGGGACGCGAACGAAATCTCGACCTGAGGGCAGTGGTCCTGGCTCTCGTCACGGCCGTCATTATCTGCGGCTACACGCTGGTGGATGGAATCGGCGCGCGCATCGCCGGCGATGCCCACGCCTATGCTTCGGCGCTCTTTGTCATCGATGGATTTCCGCTTCTGCTTTATGTGCTGTGGCGCCAGGGATCGGGACAGATCCGGTGGACCTTTGCCAGACCTCTGTCGGCTGCAATCGGCGGCGGCATGTCCCTGGGGTCCTACTGGATCGCGATTTGGGCGATGACGGTCGCGCCCATCGCGCTCGTCGCGGGCCTGAGAGAATCGAGCGTTCTATTCGCAGCCTTGATCGCCTTCACCATCCTGAAGGAACCGCTACAGCCGCGCCGCGTGATCGCGGCCGTCATAATCTGCATGGGCCTTGCTCTGATCCGCATTCAGTGAACCTGGTTTCGGCCGTCGCAGCTCTGTCATCTCAGTTCGATAAGGCGTTCCAATACATTAATGAGCTACCTCAAATTGGCGAAAATGCAGTCAGAGAACCGCAAAATTGGGCAATCGGCTGTCTTGTGTAAGTATTGAATGAAGAGTTTACTGTCGTGGCCTAACAATAAAGAGGGACAGGCGATGAAAAAGTGGATTGTGGCAGGACTCGGTGCGGCGTTGTCTTTCAGCGTCGCAGCGACAGCATCGGCCCAGCAGAAAACCAAGCTGACCATCTATACAGCTATCGAGAACGATCAGCTCGGACCATTCAAGCAGGCCATTGAAAAAGGCGTGCCGGATGTGGAGGTGTCGTGGGTGCGCGATTCCACCGGTGTCATCACTGCACGGTTCCTGGCGGAGAAGGACAATCCTCGGGCGGACATGGTTCTGGGCCTTGCTGCTTCCAGCCTGCTTATGTTTGAGAACGCTGGGCTCCTTGAGGAGTACAAGCCGAAAGGTGTTGACGCCTTGAAGGAGCTGTTCCGGGATCCGAAGGCACCCTACACCTATACCGGCATGGATGCCTATCTCGGCGTCATCTGCTACAATACGGCCGAGGGGGCAAAGCTTGACACCAAGACCCCGTCGTCGTGGCAAGACCTCCTCAATCCGGCCTTCAAGGGCAAGATCGTGATGCCGCATCCCGCTTCCTCGGGAACCGGATATCTCATGGTCGGCGGCTGGCTCCAGAGCATGGGAGAAGAGGCGGGCTGGAAATTCATGGACGGACTGCATGAGAACATCGCCGCCTATCTCCACTCGGGCTCGGCGCCCTGTGTGCAGGCGGCGAAAGGCGAGCGCGTCGTCGGTCTCGCGCTCGACATGCGCGGTGCCTCCGAGAAGACAAAGGGGGCTCCCCTCGACGTGGTCATTCCCACCGAAGGCACAGGCTGGGAGATGGAAGCGACTGCTATCGTCAAGGGTACGAAAAACCTCGAGGCAGCGAAGAAGGTTGCGGATTGGGGTGTTACCAAGGGCGCGAGCGAGCTCTATTCCAAGTCCTACGCGATTGTCGCCTATCCCGGCGTGGACAATACCCCACCGAACTACCCGGCGAATGCCGAGAAGGGCATGATCAAGAACGACCTGAGCTGGATGGCCGAGAACCGCGACCGCATCCTGGCTGAGTGGTCGAAGCGATACGAGTCGAAAGCGGCCCCGAAGAACTGACCGCATCGCCAATCCGTGCCGGCTCGATAGGGGATCAAGTTTGATGAACAGCGTCAGCATTCCACTGCCACAGGGTGTCCCGCTCGACGGGCCAGCACACCAGGACGATGCCTATCTGCGCATTGTCGATCTCACGAGACGGTTCGGCGCCTTCACGGCGCTGAGCCGAATTAACCTGGAGGTTCGTAAGGGCGAATTCGTTTGCTTCCTCGGCCCGTCTGGTTGCGGTAAGACCACGCTCCTGCGCGCCATCGCGGGGCTGGATCTGCAGGACGAGGGCAGGATCTTTCTTAGCGGACGCGACGTTTCGCGGGCGGAGCCGTCCCAGCGTGATTTCGGAATCGTCTTTCAGTCTTACGCGCTCTTTCCTAATCTGACCGTCGCCAAAAATGTGGGCTACGGTCTCGTCAACCGCAAATGGCCGCGGGCCAAGATCGCGGATCGCGTGCGCGAGCTGCTCGCCCTGGTGGGCTTGCCTGACCAGGGGGAGAAATATCCTCTTCAATTATCTGGTGGCCAGCAGCAGCGCGTGGCTCTTGCCCGCGCGCTTGCTACATCGCCGGGACTTCTGCTCCTGGACGAGCCGCTCTCGGCACTGGATGCCAAGGTTCGGATCCGGCTGCGGGGCGAAATACGCGCTCTGCAGAAACGGCTGGGCATCACCACCATCATGGTGACGCACGATCAGGAAGAGGCCCTCGCCATGGCCGATCGCATCGTCGTGATGAACAGCGGCCGGATTGAACAGGTGGGCTCACCCGAGATCATCTATCGGACGCCTGAGACGGCATTCGTCTCGGACTTCGTGGGGCACATGACGTTTCTTGAAGCAATGGTCGTGTCACCGGGCATGGTAGACGTCGGAGGTCTCACCTTCGCCGTCGCCGACCAGCGCGGCTTCCTTCCGGGCACCAGGGTGAAGCTTGCTGTGCGTCCTGAAGACGTGAAAACCAGGAACATCGATTCTGCGACACCGAATGCCTTCGAGGCTCGCATCGAAAATCTAGCCTTTCTTGGCGCCTTCAGCCGCGCCACATTGGTTCCGCTTGAAGCGCCACAGACCTGCGTCGCTGCGGATTTCTCCAACAACGCCATGCGGGATCTGCACATCGCGGTCGGCCAGACGCGGCGCGTCGCCTTTCCGCCCGAAGCGTTCCGGCTCTTTCCGCTCGAAGCAGGTGAGGGCCGATCATGAGCACAGGACTGGCCTTTCCCGCCTCTGCGACCGACGCCGATCCGCGCCCCCTCATCGGCGAGCGTCAGGTCGCCGGACTTCTCATCGGCGCTCTCTGCCTCGTTCTTACCGTCATCATCGCACTTCCGCTCTGGTCGCTGCTGTCGAAGAGCTTTGAGAACGGCGATGGTGACTTCGTAGGATTCAGCAATTATCTTACCTATTTCACGACACCGACGCTTCTTGCCTCGCTCCAGAATTCTCTGACCGTTGCCGTCATCTCTACGGCGATCGTCATTCCGCTTGCCTATGCCTATGCCTACGCACTGACCCGCACGCACATGCCTGCCAAAGGCCTGTTCTACGCGTTCGCCCTTCTACCTATTTTCGCGCCGTCGCTGCTGGCGGCGATTTCACTGGTCTACATCTTTGGCAATCAGGGCTTCCTTGGATTCCTGCTCATGGGTAACAGCATCTATGGGCCCATCGGAATCGTCATGGGCGAAGTGCTGTCAACCTTCCCGCACGCTCTGTTGATCCTTGTGACGGCGCTGTCTCTCACTGATGGGCGTCTCTACGAGGCTGCGGCGGCCCTGGGCACGCCAAAGGCGCGCGTTTTCTGGACAATCACGCTACCCGGCACGCGCTTCGGCCTGATCAACGCAGCTTTCGTGGTCTTCACTCTCGTCATCACAGATTTTGGCGTGCCGAAGGTAATTGGGGGGCAATACGAGGTGCTGGCAACGGATGCCTATAAGCAGGTCGTGGGTCAGCAGAACTTTTCCATGGGCGCCGTCGTGGGAATGATCCTACTTGTCCCGGCAGTCCTAGCCTTCGTCGTCGACAAGATCGCCAAGCGTCATCAAGTGGCTCTCCTCTCGGCGCGCGCTGTTCCATACGAACCGCCGGCGAACCGTGGGCTCGCACTCGTCTTTATCCTATTCTGCCTGCTGATCGGCGGTATTATCGTCAGCACCTACGGAGTCGCGGCCTGGGCCTCCTTCATTCAGTACTGGCCCTACAATCTGAGCCTCACGCTGAACAATTACGACTTCGGTAATGTTGAGCCGAGCGGCTGGCAGCCGTATTTCAACTCCCTGTCGATGGCGGCTCTGGTTTCCATCATCGGATCGGCTTTGGTCTTTTTCGGAGCCTATCTGATCGAGAAGACCAAAGCTTTTCCACGGAGCCGCGCCGTCGCACAGTTCCTGGCTATGCTGCCGATGGCGGTTCCGGGCCTCGTCATGGGACTTGGATACGTCTTCTTTTTCAACGCGTCATGGAACCCGCTGTCATTCCTTTATGGAACGCTTGCCATCCTGGTCGTCAATACGCTCGCCCATTTCTACACAGTCTCTCATTTGACTGCCCTGACGGCGCTCAAACAGATCGACGGAGAATTCGAAGCGGTTTCGGCTTCGCTCAAGGTGCCGTTCTGGCGCACCTTCCGCGCAGTGACCGTGCCGATATGCGCCCCGACCATTCTGGACATCGCGGTCTACATGTACGTCAATGCCTTGACGACTGTGTCAGCTGTCATTTTTCTGTATGGGGCCGACAGCAAGCTTGCTTCAATTGCGATCGTTCATATGGACGAAGCGGGCGCCGGCGCTTCGGCGGCGGCTATGGCGACCGCGATCATGGTAACCGCGATCGGGATCAGGGTGGCGCATCTCATTCTATCGCGTACCGTCTTTGACCGTCTGCAACGGTGGCGGCACAGGGCTGCAACCTGAGGTGACCTGACTGGGTGGAATTGGAGCAGGTCGATCGAGAGAATCGACCTAGAGCCAAGGAGCTCAGTATGGCGAAGAAGAGGTTCCAGAAGGCTGACCGGATTTAGTCGCGGAAGTGTCCCCGTTCGGGTAGAGGTAGGATATGCCTTCTACCGGTCCATCCGCGCAGCACCACATTGAGGCCGTCGATCGCTGACTCGAAACGAGCCGGCTCATCAGGCCTACGGATCTGGTTCTGCCGGCGCGCTCGACCTTGGAGGTTGTAGGTGGAAACTGGTCCTGAAAATCCAACCTGGCCCGCTGCATCGGGAACTCCTCTGAATTCGATGGCGGCGGGGCCTACGTAGCGCAAGTCACGGAAGGGACCGCTTTTGGCACTCGGTCAACCTTAGCCGTATTTCCGCAATGGGACTGCAAAGGACCTTCACGCGATCTCGCTTCAGGGCTCTGATCGGTCCGTTTCAGACCTTACGGACCGTGAGAACGAGACCCCCAAGCCGCCGGTATAGCGTCGTTACTGTGGGTCTATCCTGAGCAGTTAGGCTCAATCGGCGGATAGATCTCTGCCCCGACAGCATATCCTCCATTTCGAGCATTCTACTCCCGGCTGCCAGTCCCAGGGTTTTATTTGAGTGATTCCAATGGCCACAAGGTATATCCTGCCGGTGGGCCCGGACTCGTCGGATCGGTGGCAGTCCGGGACGGGGCTGGCCGTCATTCGGGAGATACCTCGATGCGCCGTCGTCTTTGCCTCGTTACACTCGGTACGTTAATCGCCACAGTTCCGGCTCTGGCTCAGGAAAGCAAACGAACATCCACGCCTTCGGGGGAAATTCAGATCCCGTCCGGTGCAGCGATCGATCGGATGCTCGACAGCAATACCGTGCCTTCGCCGGACAAGGAATTCTCGGCCAATGATGCCAAGGCGATTCAACAGATGGATCAAAGAGCCAAGCGCATCGATCAGAAGGTCAAGAGGGGTATCTGCACAGGCTGCTGATCACGACTTCGTCGAGCGGGACGGAGCTGATATCAAATCGTTGCTGAACTGCCTCCGTGGACGCCTCGTCATCATGCGCGCGGATTCTCGCCCCAAAAGGGGGGGCGGGCAGGCCGATGCGCCCGTGTTCAGAACCGGGCGCTGACGCCGAGCACGGGTCCATGCTGGAGCATGTCGAACTCGTAGCGATGCTCCCCCTCGCCCTGGACATAGTCGACGTAGAGCGCGCGGTAGCCGATCACACCCGAGAAGGTGATACCTTGGTAGGTGCCGAGCTCGAAACCGTAGCCGCCGATCACCTGCCAGGAGAAGTCGCTGCCGACCCCGAACCCGCCGATGTCACCTCGCAGCCAGAGCTCATGACCAGGAGCCACGGTATAGCGCACCCGTGCGCCGATCACGGGATCGAGCCAGTCGACGGATCCCGAACGGGCGAAGGCCCGCCCACCTGCCAGCTCAAGGTCGGCAATCCCGACGGTACGGTCGACCTCGAATGAGAGGTCCGCCTCCTGATACCAGTAGCGGGCACCGCCAAGGACGTCGAAGGCGAGCGCGCCCGAGCGGGCGAGCTCGTAGGCCGCGCCGACCTCCGCGATGGCCATCTGGATGTCCAGGCCGAGGGCGCGGCCGACGGATGTCGTGACGCCGGGCGCGGGCGTACGGGTGCGAACGTCATTGCGTTCGAACCCGATGCTGCTCCAGACCACGTTGGCCATCAGGGCGAACGGACCGTAGCGGGCCTCGAAGTCGCCCATCAGGCCCACGAGCGTATCGCTCTCCTCGACGATGTACACGAAGCTCGCATTCACTTTCACGGAGCGCCCGCGCACCGTCTGTGTGCCGTTCAACGCCGTCAGCCAGCCATACGGCGTGAGACGGTAGGACCACGAGGGCGCCATGGGAGCCTGCGTCGCCAAGACGGGAAGCGGGGATGGAGCCAGATCCGCGGCCCAGGCTGTGCCTTCTGTCCCCAGCATCACCCCAAGCGACGCGAGCACGACATGTCGAAGTCCCAAGGCAGCTTTCCGCATGAGCGTCCTCCAGGGTCAGTTCGTGACGTCCGCCGCCATCCCAGGAATCGCAAATGTAGATCAGCCGCTATCCTGAGCACGGTTCGATCCCGTGTCATCAGAAATCGTACAGCACGTCCCTGGACCGGCAGCCGACGAAGCACTGGGGGTCGGAACTCGAACCCCAGGGCGGCGCGGGCATACGCGTTCGGGCCGGTGTCGAGCCCGAACGCGCTGTCCCACGTGACGAGCCTGCGGTTGGCCCGCAGGTCCGCTGCGACGCCGATCCCTCCTGTGGTTTTGAAGACCGAGGATCGTCGCGCGGCTATGCCCGATCGGTCACCTTCTTGACCGGCGGGATCGTCCAGGTTCCGTCGATGATCGACGGGTTGGTCTCGTTCGGCCAGTACATCCGCAGCATCAGGATGAACTTCCCGGCGGGCGCGGGCAGCCAGTTCGACTCCTTGTCCACTCCGGGCGATTCATTCTGGATATAGAGGTCTACCGAGCCGTCCGGATTGGCCTTCAGGTTCTGGCGCGCGCTGATCGAGTAGCGATCGATCGGATTGGGCACGAAGAAGTAGGCGCCGTCGTACATCGTCAGTGACCAGAACCCCTCCACGGGGGGCAGCTGGCCCTTGGCAAAGCGCATCACGTACTTGTTCGCCCCGTCATAGGCCCGGCCGTCGCCATCCTTGAGCGAGGTCGGATAGACAGCGTCCTGCGGGCGGTTGGCCCCGAGACCGATCGCCGTGACCAGAGCCCGCATCAGGTAGTCGGTGCCGTAGATCCCGGTCTTGGTCGTGAAGCCCCAGCCATCGATGTCATGGACGTCCTTGTTGATCTTGAACTGGATCATGATCCGGTCGTTGGCGATTTCCGGGATGCGCTTGGCGAAATCGGCGCGCAGCTTGCTGGCGTCGAAGTCCTGGCCGGGCACGAGCCCGATCCTGGCGAACTTCGCAAGGACGGGAGCATCCGCCGCCAACGGCGGGTTCGTCTTCAGCAGCTCCGCCAGCAGGGTAAAATACGCGGCCGCGTCCATGCGGTTCACCTGGTCCCGCACGGCGGTCTTCATGTCGATCGAGGGGTCGATATTGCCGGCAGGTGGTGTGTACGGTTTGCCGTAGGCGCTGAGCGGCACCAGCTTGACCTGGTCCTGGAGCGCATGCACCTCGGCGTAATCCTCCGGCGTGCCGGTGCAGTAGATGCGGCCGAGCAGCCAGACAATGTTGGTGGGCGATTTGTACTCCTTGACGCCTGCGGGCAGCGTGCCGCTCCAGCCGGGTCCGGTGATGGCGTAGGTCTGGGCACCGGTGCCCGTCGTACGCTTGCCCGGAACCTGGAACACGGTCGTCCATCCGTCCAGCATCGGCATGAGGAAGTAGCGGTCCTTCATATCCGGCAGGCTCAGCACCCATGGCTCCTTGCCGACATCGAAGAACGCGGTCGTGTAGAGCGTGTCAGCGTTGGGCGCGGTCACGTCGTGGAACGTGGCATCCGGATAGTTCCGGAGCTTGATGACTTGGCCCATTGGCGCCCGGGTTCCCTCAGGAGCGGCCACGTTGGTGACGACCCGGCGCGTCATCTCCATGGTGACCAGCGGGTAGCCATAGATGTAGGCGTCGGTGGCCAGCCAGAAGTCCTCGAGCCCTTCGTCGATTCCCAAGAGCTCGCCCAGATGGGCCTCGCTGGCCGTGCTCATCGTGGTTCCAGCGAGCAGGCTCAAGGCACCGATCGTTGCCTGGCGGCGGGTCAGATCCATTGTCATGGCAAGTCTCCCTTTGGGTGTGGGATGTGGGGACTGCGCGAGACGTCCCCGGCATGGCGGATGGTCCCGACCTGCGGCTCATGCTCCAGCGGTACCCGCAAGCGAACCGCCGGATCGCCATGCCCAATCATCGGAGGCTAGCAACGGCGGTGCGTTCGCGCCTGTAGCATCGTGTAGTTTACGTGGTGGTGCGATGCTCAGCGCTGGGGAGTCGATGCCTGAAGGGCCGCTTCCGCGGCCGTCCGGGCCGGCACCGGAAAGCCGGCCTTGCGTGCTCCCTCGGCAAAATGGGATGCGTCCTCTGGCCGGTAGTTCCGCTTGGCCATCTCGTCGTCCCAGCGCTCGAAGATGGTCGGGCGCAGGCGCAGGAACTCGTCGCGGGCCGCAGCGGCTGCCGCGACCTTGCCGAGCTGGGCGTAGATGACGGCGGCGACGAAATGATAGAGGGGGAACTTCTCCAGGGCAGCTTGACGGATCAGGTTTTCGGCACGACCGTAGTCGCGCTGCATGTAGGCGTAGACCGCAAGAACCCCGCTGTAGTAGCCGGAGTGGCTCGGGTTGCGGGCGAGTGCCTGCTTGATCAGCTCGGCGCCGCGCTGCCAGGCGCCCGCCTGAGCCAGACAGGTCCCGAATTCGCCCAGCAGCTCGGTGTCGTTCGGGTTCAGCGCCACCGCCAGTTCGCCGACCTCCAGCGCCTCGGCGGGCTGTCGGGAGAAGAACAGAGCCATCATCAGCGCCTGGAGCGCCCGCACGTTCTCGGGATCGAGGCGGATCGCCCGACGGGCGGCATCGAGCGAGCGCTGGATCGGAGGGCTTTCCCCCGCCCTCGGATTGAACCCGAACCGATCCTCGTCGAGATACAGGACGGACAGCATTGCCCAGGCGGTCGCATAATCCGGATGGACCGCAACGGCCCGCTCAAGGCAGGCGCGATTCGCGCCATGGCTCTCTTCCGTCAGCGCGGCCCGGTATTCGTAGAACCGAAGCGTGCACGCATAGGCATCGAGGTCGTCGGGGGGGCGTGTGCCGGTCCACGTCTGGTCGGCCCGATGGATGATGCCGTAGGGTTGCGCCACTGCGGTCGCCACCCTGCGCGCGACGTCGTCCTGGATCGCGAAGAGATCACGGACCTGCAGGTCCTCATCGTAGGTCTGCGACCATAGGACGGCGCTGGTCTGTGCATCAAGGAGCCGGCCAGTGATGCGCAGGCGGTTGTCTGCGGCTCGGACACTGCCCTCGAGCACGTAACGGACACCAAGGTCACGGCGGATGCGGGCAGTATCGGTTCCCGGCGGAATGCTGCGCGACGTCTCCCGGCCGAGGACTGTGATTTCCTTGAACCGGGCGAATTGGCTCAGAACCTCCTCGGTCAGGCCATCCGCGTAGGTCTTGGCCGCCGAAGGCTCACCCAGGGCCGCAAACGGCAGCACGACGAGGGTCGGTCCGCCGGGAGGAAGTGCCGATGAGACTTGGGACGTGCGGGATATGCCGTCACGCCACGGGTTCCACAGGACGATACCACCAAGGATGGCGAGGAAGGCGATCAAGATGGCCACTGCGCTCAACCGAAGGGCCCAGCGCCTCTGGAAAGGTTCAGCAGGTTGAGCAACGGGGACCGCGGCATAATCCGGGATGCTCGGCGATCGCCAGGCGAAGTGCGGGATGTACCCTCCCTTAGGGATGGTGATCACCACCGGGTCCGTCAGTCCATCGGAGAGATAGTAGCGCTCCAGTGCTCGACGTAAGCGTCCCGCTTCGATGCGCACGACCGGATCGCTCTGAGCATCGAAGTCGGAGTTCCGTTCGAAGACCTCAATGCCGATGGCGTAGGCCTTGATGCGGTCGGCGCGGCCGGCAAGCGTTTCCTCGACCACGTAGCGCAGGAACCTGCGCGCACGTGAGGGAACATCGAGGTTGGGACTGGCGAGAAGGGTATCAAGCTGGGCGCGAACGTCATCGGCCGTAGGCGGCGACTGCACCTGCGGCGTGGCACCGACAGTGCCATCGCCTCCACCGAGCATGATTCGGTCCATTGTCCGCGGGCGTACGAGACGCCTCTTTCCGTAAGCTACAGTAACATACTCCCCGCGCGTGCGGTATGGGTCGATGCTCGCGGCCATGGGGCGGCGCATCCGCGCCGCCTGGACCCGGCAACGGGGCTAAGCCATGCAGCATGCCGTCCAGGCCACCATCGCCCTCTTCCCGGACCGGGGACGTGCCATTGACGAACTGGCCCGGATGGACGGCAGCTTTCGATCGCTCTGCGAGGATTTCGCCGAGGCGCAGGCAGCCCTCGTACATTGGGAGCGGTCATCCTCACCCATGAGGGAGGCGCGCTGCGCCGAGTACCGCGATCTGGTGCGGGACCTCGCGGCCGAGATCGAGGCCGAGTTGAACCGTAACAGGTAGGCAGTGCCAGCCCCGGATAGGGGAGGTCGGTCGGCGTAGGGCTGCGGCGCTGGACGGGCCGAAGGGAGGGAGGAACGGAAAGGCGGGCATTTGCCCGCCTGAAGGCCTCGGGTCGACGGCCCTTGCCGTCCTTAGTAGTAAGGGCGGTACGGGTAGGGCGGGTAGGCGTAGGGAAGGTGCGCGTATGGATGATAATAGCCATAGGCACCGGCCGTGGCAGCGGCCGCTCCGGCGTAGAACGCCCCCCGATACGCGGTCCGACGGGCCATGCCGGCGTACGACAGGGGCGTGAACGGCATGCCGATGATGTCGATGAAAACCGATGCGGGTCCATCGGCATTGCCGAGATCGCCTTCCAGCACCGCCACTTCGAAGGTGAGTTGGCTTCCGTCCATCTTCGGGTTCTTCAGGGTGATGACAGCGTCCTTGACCGAGGATCCCTCCTTGTCGAACACCGACACGGTCGCGTTCGGCGGGTCCTTGGCGAAGCTGTCGGAGCCAACCGCCCACTCTTCAAGGAGATGGGCCGTCAGGGCGTGGCCAGCCGCCCGTACGGGACGGTCGGCGAAGATGATGGAATTCGGAGCGACGCCCGTGAGAACGAGCTTGCTGCCCTCGAGTTTTGCTCCTGCGGAATTCATGACGATCAGCGCCGGCTCGACCTCCGGCTTCACCTTGCCGATCTGCTTTTGACTTGGTTGGCGGATAGCGTCCTGAGCCTGCGCGCCGACGCACAGGACTGTCAGGATGGTGGAGACACGAATAGCTGTCGACAATGCTCTCTTCATGGTGATCTCTCCTGCGCGGGCCGTGGGGCGACCCCGTCGCATTGCGGCCCAGAGTCGTTCGGATCGGCAATCGCCGCAGGCCAGCGGTGGCTTGGGAGGAGGGCGATCCGAGCGGGAGGACGTTAGCAGGCAGGCGCGATGCCCCGCCTGTAGCATCGTGTAGTTTACGGAGTGGCGATCGCGGGCTGCGCCGGGATCAAGGCGGTCCGGAACACGGTCCCGCAGGACTGCTCCTGCCCGCACCTACAGTAAGTTACTTCCGTTCCACGCTCTTCTGCCCAATGATGTCCGTTGCGGAACGGCGCCCCTGCGCCGTCCGCAGAGGAAAAGCCGATGCTTGTCAGACTGCCATTCTTCCTGATCCTGTCGCTCCTTGTCGGCGGTTGCGTGTCCGGCACGTCAGGCCACCAACCGCCCAACTACGTCGAGGCTGAACTCACCGACAACCCGATCCCACGTGGATCAATGGTCGGGACACCGGATCTGCCCAATGATGTCGGCGGTCCCGAATAGGCGGCCGCTCACGGAAGCCCGGTGTATTCAAGTGGGTCGTCGCGCAAGGTGGATTATCCTTGCTTCGCAAATTACTTCGAAGCGTCAAGGCAGGCCCGCACGGCTCGCCGCGTCAAGTCTCGGAGCACGTCAGCGCAACACCACAACTTTGGTGCCGATCCGGGTGCGATTGTAGAGATCGACGACATCCGCATTGGTCATCCGAATGCACCCGGATGAGACAGCATACCCGATCGTCTCCGGTTCATTGGAGCCATGAATCCGATACATGGAGGAGCCAAGGTACAGCGCCCGGGCACCCAGCGGATTGCCCAAACCGCCGGGCATATAGCGCGGCAGATCGGGGCGCCGCCGCAACATCGCAGTCGGCGGGCTCCAGCTGGGCCACTCCCGCTTCATGCTGACCGTCTTGGTCCCCGTCCAAGTGAAGCCGGGGCGTCCGACGCCGACACCGTACTGGATGGCCTGTCCGTTGCCGAGCACGAAGTAGAGTCGGCGCTGACTGGTGGAGATGACGATCGTGCCGGGCCGCTGAGTTCCGGACCAGGCAACCAGTCGCCGCGCGGTCGGGGAAACCGGTCCGCCGAAGAGACGCTCGAAAAAGCTAGCCGGCTCCCGGCCAAGGGAGACAGCAGGCTGAGCCTGGGCGGAGTTCGTGAACACCACACCAAGTGCAATCGCCGCAACAGTGAACACGAAGCGGATCATGGGAGCCTCCCTCGCGTGGAATGGCACAGCTTCAACGCGTAATGCCCAGCCTTTGGTTCCTGCCAGGTTTAAATCGCCCAGGGAACTCTGATGATGCTCTTGGGCAATTCAAGGTTCATACTGAGGATACCCTGATGCGTAACATGCGGACTCAGTCAGGCTCGGACACGGGAACTGATTGCCGAAGGGTGAACTCAAGTCTGCCGGGACCATGCAGGGCCTCGCACGCCTGCGAGGCGCCGTGGCAGGAGGCAAGCTGAAAAGTTGGAGGGTCTGCCTCTCCGTTAGTCCTTTTCTATGTGCTGGCCACTCCACCTTGGAAAACAAACTCGGCTGGCGGCTCGCAAGAGCTTTCCCAATGCGTCACATCCCGACGGTGTCCTTAACACACTTAGTGGTGAAGCTGGTCTTAGCGGCGCCGCTCAGCTTCTTCTCGGAGGCCTGTGTGTCGCAAGCCGCCTTCATGTCTTTCTCGCACTTGGTCATGAAGCTGGTCTTGGCCGCACCGGCGAGCTTCTTCTCGGTCGCCTGAGCGGTGCATGAGGCCTCGGCGGCGGTGGCGCTGCCGGCGCACATCATCAGCACGAACGCTGCTGCGAGGGTTTTCGTCATCTTTTCCTCCACGGGTTTCCTCACTCAGCTAAAGCTAGGGTGGTGGCCGCCATTTCCGAGAGGCATGGTCCAAGGCTCCTTAAGGGTCTAAATCGGCGCGGTACGCTTCTGCTGGCTCCCATCGTCCCAAGGCATCGTGTGATGGGCCGTTCCTTACATCGCGAGCCCCGGGGTGCCGGCACTGAGAGTCACAAGATTTCTGTTGGGCGGCTTGTCGTCGTTGCCCGACGTCAAAGGGGCGGATGGCGAGACAGCACGTGCGCCAGCGCACATTGATGTCGCCGTGCCGGAGCCTTCGACCTTCTTTTGCGTACCAATCGATATAAAAAACCTCTGGCTCCCTTTTAAAATGTACCAAGCGGTATTATACCGATTGGTACGAATCCGGCCTTCTTCAGGTGCTGGATCATCCCCTGAGTGAGCAGCTTCTCGATGATAACAGTTTCAACCACCCGATTCCTGACCTCTTTCGGCACTGTGAGCGTGATCCTGGGCGGCGTAGCACTCTGGTCCATGCTCGACAGCACGGCCACCCAAGGCAATGACAAGGGACCGGCACCTTCCGCCACGCCCGCGACCGTCGCCGCCATCAATAGTCGCGACGTATCGTTGTGGGAGGAATTCTCGGGCCGCCTCGAATCGATCGAGCGGGTCGACCTGCGTCCCCGGATCCCCGGCGCCATCGAGTCGATCCATTTCCGCGAGGGATCGTTGGTCAAGAAAGGCGATCTGCTCTTTACCATCGATCCCGCGCCTTACCTTGCAGAAGTCGAGAAAGCAGAGGCCCAGGTCCGCGCGGCGGAGGCCAATCTTATCTTCGCCCGCGCTGAGTTGGAGCGCGGCCAGAAAATGACCGCCAACCAGACCATCGCCCAACGGGACCTCGACACACGCCTGAACAATGTCCGTGAGGCGGAGGCCAACCTGAGCGCCGCCAAGGCGGTCGCGACAGCCGCGCAACTCAGCCTGTCCTATACCGAGGTGCGCGCACCGATCTCGGGGCGGGTGGGAAAGATCGAGGTGACCGCAGGCAACCTCGTCAACGGCGGATCCAGCGCGCCGATTCTGACGACAATCGTGTCGACCAGCCCGATCTACGTCAGCTTCGATGCGGATGAGCGCACTGTGCACCGGGCTCTCGAAACGCTGCCGGCCGGAGACGACCGGCGTAAGCATCTCGACCGTATCCCCGTCGAGATGCGCGCAGGCTCTGACGCCGAGATCGTACGCGGCAAGCTACAGCTCATCGACCATACGGTTAATAGCGCCAGCGGCACGGTTCGCCTGCGTGCGGTGTTCGACAATGCCGACGATCGCCTGATGCCGGGCCAGTTCGCGCGCATCCGACTGGGCCAAGCCGCGACGACGCCTGCGCTGGTCGTGCCGGAAAAGGCAATCGGTGTCGATCAGGACAAGAAATATGTGCTTGTCGTCGATCCCGCCTCCAAGGCGAATTACCGCGAGATCAAGCTCGGACCTGCCGTGGATGGGGGACGCATTGTCACCAGCGGACTCCGATCGGGTGAACGGATCATCGTCGACGGTCTTCAAAAGGTCCGCTCCGGGACCCTGGTCGCTCCGCAGAACGAAGGGCCGGAGACATCGGCCGCGCTCCAGACACGGAGTTCCTCCGCTTCGGCGGCGAATTGATCGCACTCCCAGGACTCGAAGGCCAGTGCCATGAACATCTCCCGTTTCTTTATCGACCGGCCGATCTTCGCCGGGGTTCTGTCCGTGCTCATCTTCGTGGTCGGATTGCTTGCCCTGCGAGTCCTGCCGGTCTCGGAATATCCTGAGGTTGTGCCGCCCCAGGTGGTCGTCCGCGCGCAATATCCAGGCGCGAATCCAAAGGTCATCTCGGAGACCGTGGCGACCCCGATCGAGGAGGTGGTCAACGGAGTCGAGGACATGCTTTACATGAGCAGCCAAGCGACCACCGATGGCGTGCTGACGCTCACCGTAACCTTCGCCCTCGGCACCGATCCCGACAAGGCGCAGCAGCTCGTGCAAAACCGAATCTCGCAGGCAGAGCCTCGGTTGCCCGAGGAAGTGCGCCGTCTGGGCGTGACCACCGTCAAGAGTTCGCCAGATCTCATGATGGTGGTTCACCTGCTCTCTCCCGACAGCCGCTACGACGTCACTTATCTGCGCAACTATGCGGCGCTCAACGTCAAGGACCGACTTGCCCGGATCCAGGGCGTGGGACAGGTCCAGCTGTTCGGCTCAGGCGATTATTCGATGCGCGTCTGGCTCGACCCTCAGAAGATCGCCGAGCATGGTCTCTCCGCAAGCGATGTGGTCAACGAGATCCGCGCCCAGAACGTACAGGCGGCCGCAGGTGTCGTTGGCGCCTCGCCCGGCTTGCCTGGCATCGATCATCAATTGTCGATCAACGCGCAGGGGCGTCTCCAGGATGAGGAGCAGTTCGGCGATATCATCGTCAAGACCGGGAAGAGCGGCGAGATCACTCGCCTGCGCGACGTCGCCCGCCTCGAACTGGGCGCAGCCGACTACGCCCTGAGGTCTCTCCTGAACAACAAGCCGGCAGTCGCCATTCCGATCCTTCAGGCCCCGGGGTCGAACGCTATCGAAATCGCCGACAAGATTCGTGCCGAGATGGCAGACATCAAGGCCAACATGCCAGAGGGCATCGACTTCCAGATCGTCTACGACACGACGCAGTTCGTGCGCGCCTCGATCGATGCCGTGGTTCATACGTTGCTCGAGGCCGTGCTTCTGGTGGTGCTCGTGGTGATTCTGTTCCTGCAGACTTGGCGCGCATCCATCATTCCTCTCGCGGCGGTTCCGGTCTCGATCGTCGGCACGTTCGCTGTGCTGCAAGCCCTGGGCTTCTCCATCAATGCCCTGAGCCTGTTCGGGCTGGTGCTTGCCATCGGCATCGTGGTCGACGACGCCATCGTGGTCGTCGAGAATGTGGAGCGGAACATCGAGAAGGGATTGAGTCCTCGTCAGGCGACATACCAGGCGATGCGGGAGGTCTCCGGACCGATCATCGCCATCGCGCTGGTGCTGGTGGCTGTCTTCATCCCGCTTGCGTTCATCAGCGGCCTGACAGGGCAGTTCTACAGGCAGTTCGCCGTCACCATCGCCATCTCGACGGTCATCTCGGCGATCAATTCGCTGACCCTGTCGCCGGCCTTGGCGGCCCTTCTCCTTCGTGATCACCATGCGCCGAAGGACCGGATTACCCAGATCATGGACACGCTCTTCGGCTGGCTGTTCCGCCGCTTCAACGCGGTCTTCCATCGAGGGGCGGATGCCTATGGCACCGGCGTGAGGCGAGCGATCGCCACGAAGGCCCTCATGCTCTTCGTGTATGTCGTTCTGCTGGGAGCGACGGGCTTCCTGTTCAAAACCGTGCCGGGCGGCTTCGTTCCGGGGCAGGACAAGCAGTACCTCGTCGGCTTCACCCAGCTGCCGGATGCAGCGACCCTCGATCGTACGGAAAACGTCATCCGGCAGATGACCGACATCGCGCTGAAGCAGCCGGGCGTCGAGCACGCCGTCGCATTCCCGGGCCTGTCGATCAACGGCTTCACCAACAGTTCGAATGCCGGCATCGTGTTCCTGACCCTTGCGCCCTTCGAGGAGCGGCGGGATCCGAGCCTGAGTGCCGGGGCGATCGCCGGTCAGCTGAACCAGAAATTCGCCGCCATCACAGAGGCCGTGACCGCCATCTTTCCCCCTCCGCCCGTGCAGGGGCTGGGGACGATCGGCGGCTTCAAGCTGCAGATCGAAGACCAGGCCGGTCTCGGCTACGAAGCGCTCGACAGGGCTACGAAGGACTTCCTGGCCAGAGCGGCAACGGCGCCCGAGCTTGCCGGATTGTTCTCCAGCTATTCGATCAACGTCCCTCAGCTCTACGCGGATATCGACCGGGCCAAGGCTCGCCAGCTCGGGGTCGAGATCTCGGAAGTGTTCAGCACGCTGCAGATCTATCTCGGCTCCGTCTACGTGAACGACTTCAACAAGTTCGGGCGGACCTACTCGGTACGCGTCCAGGCGGATGCTCCGTTCCGGGCCCGTGCGGAGGATGTCAGTTTCCTGAAGGTGCGTTCGGGCTCGGGCGAGATGGTTCCGCTGACGGCCCTGTTGGACATCCGGTCGAGCGTGGGGCCGGAGCGCGCGATGCGGTACAATGGATTCCTCGCCGCCGACATCAACGGACAGGCGGCTCCGGGATATTCGTCGGGTCAGGCGCAGGCCGCCGTCGAGCGGATCGCCGCCGAAACCCTGCCGAAAGGCTTCAGGGCGGAGTGGACCGAGCTGACCTATCAGGAGATCCTGGCGGGCAATTCCGGCATTCTGGTCTTCCCCATCGCCATTCTGCTCGTCTTCCTGGTTCTCGCGGCACAATACGAAAGCCTGACGCTTCCGGTTGCGATCATCCTGATCGTGCCGCTGGCATTGCTCGCAGCCCTGGCCGGCGTGTGGCTGACGGCAGGCGACAACAACGTCTTCACCCAGATCGGACTCATCGTCCTGGTCGGATTGTCGGCCAAGAACGCGATCCTGATCGTGGAGTTCGCCCGTGAACTCGAGCTCGAGGGGCGCACCTCTGTTGAAGCGGCCATTGAAGCCAGTCGGTTGCGCCTGCGGCCGATCCTGATGACCTCACTCGCCTTCATCATGGGCGTCGTGCCGCTGGTGGTTTCGACGGGGGCGGGAGCCGAGATGCGAGCTGCCATGGGCGTGGCTGTGTTCTCCGGCATGATCGGGGTGACGGCATTCGGCCTGTTCTTCACTCCGGTCTTCTACGTCCTTGTCCGGCGATTGACGGGGAACCGCCGCCTTCAGCATCATTCTGAGCCGGCTGTCTCGGATTCGGGCACGGAGACAACTCCGCTGGAGGAAGTGGTGAAGTGAACGAGGGCGAGGGATGCCGTCTCGGGCGGCGTCCCTCGGTTTCCGGCACCCTGCCGGTCGCTCAGGTCACCATGCCGTGTGACGGAGGAGGGGGCGATCCAGCCTTCATTGCGAGACGGTCGGCCAGCACCGCATGGAGACGTCGACCACCCGGTGGAGCTCCTCGCGGGAGGCCCCTGATGCGGCTCTGACCGCCATCCCGAGGCCGATCGACACGACATAGCGGGCCCAGTCGGCGGGATCCTCGTCACCGGGAAAATCGCCGTCTCGCCGGGCCTTCTCCAAGCGGTCGCGCAAATTGTTCTCGTTGACCATCCGACGGGCGATGAGCTCCTCGCGGATGGGTGCGCTCGCCTCGCTGCAGGCGACGGCCCCATTCACGCCGAGGCAGCCGGGAGGGCTCAGGGGGTCGGTCAGGACGTCGACATAGCCGCGCAGGAGCCGCTCGACCGCGTCCCGCGCCGTCGGCGCCTGAAGGGCCTCGTGGGCGAAGCACAGGTGCTGGCGTTCATAGAGATCGAGGGTCCGGCGGAAGAGATCCTCCTTGTTGCCGAACGCGGCATAGAGACTGGGCCGGGTAATGCCCATGGCCTCCGTCAGATCGGAGATGGAGGTGCCCTCGTAGCCCTGGCGCCGGAAGACCTGAAGCGCGCTGTGCAATGCCTCGTCGGGATCAAATTCGCGATGGCGACCCATGGTTCTCTCATCCTGCTGCCGGAACGGAGGATAAGTCACGAACGTTGCGGCTGCATATTATACCAATCAGTACGTTAAGCGTTTCTGCGGAAATATCAAGACCTTATGCGGGATATTTTGACGTCCCTACCAAGCGCGGCTGTCGGTCGGTCAGCCGTGCTCCGCCGAAAATCAGCTTGGGAATGGCGAGAGGACGACCCGAAATGGCGGACATTGTCCCGCAGCGGCCAATGCGGGCTCGTCCTGTTGAACCGGATGATCACCATCAATCCCAGCTTCGCCTGACTGCCCGTGGGCCGTTGGAATTGGCCTATGCCCGCCGCCCGCGGCCAGGGCAGTCTATCCCTTGCCGGATCGGCCTGGTCTGCGCGGGTCACTTGGGCGATGCAGAGGCATCGGCGCGCTCGGCCTATCTTTGGCCGGCTGTCGGGGATACGCATTCACGATGGAGGGCTCGGGGATCCGCCTCCCAGCCCCATGATCGGCAAGAGCTGATCGCCCTTGAACCGGTCCGCGCGCTCGCGTTCCTTCGCCTCGATCTGTTCGGCCGTCGGTTCGCAGACGCCCTCGCATTCCTTGAACGTGACGGCCACCGTATCCAACCCGACCTTGTCCTGAACCCATGGTTGCTCAGGGGGAGGTTCGTGACCGCGGAGAGAGTTCAAGAACGGCAAATGGGAGATGAGATGCCAGAGCCTCCTGAAAGACGCGCCCATGGCCGCCTCCTCTCAACCGAGAGCATGCCCCTCCGACACGATAGCACGGTTCCACCGGATCCCATAAACCGCCTACCGAAACCCCGCCGCAGGCCAGTTGGGCATGGTGCGGAACGGACGACAACCGAACCTCCAGCCGCACCGAGCTCACGCCCCACGGCCGATACCGCCCGATGTTCCGGCTCAATGTCAGTGCAGCGGCTGACCCGATGCGACCGGCGACGCAGTCAGGGACCTTGGACATGGAACCCTATGGGCGCACTTGGCCTGTTCAGACAATCCCGGGAGCCCGGCCAGGCCCACGCGCTGGAAAAGCATGGAGCGCGTTTCCGCCATACCGGATGGAAAGGACACGCAAAGGAACATGGCCCCCTTGTCAGCCTTGTCTTGTGTCCCAGCTTCTCGGAAAAGCAAGGGGACGCGCCATGGTCAATGAACGCGACGGTAACCTGTTGAACGAGGCCCTATCCGAACTTGCCCGGCTCAAGGAGGCCATCGGAGGGCCATCCCGCTTCCTCGCTCACCTGTATGCCTCAGCGTTGGAGGAATGGGCAGGGCGTCTTGGAATGGACCCGCTCCAGCTCAATGGCATCGTCGACGCCAGGTCGGAATAATCATCTATTCCGCGCCCCAGCGGCCGTATCCAGCGTAGAAAACGTCCAAGGGAGCTGGGCCCTCCCATGGCGGCCATCCAATCCGGATGCGGTCAGGACAATATGAACCGCAACATCAGGCAATGCCACGAGGCGGACGGAAGCCGGGCGTCCAGGAATGCCGATTCTCCTTACGACGGGAAACTAAACGCGAGAATCTCCACCGGTCACAGAGACATCCGTGGCCCGTCGTGAGGCATCAGGGATCCGCACGAGGCGCTGCCGCTCGAACAGGATAGGCAATGGGGCGAACTCCGGAGAGGACCCACTTTTGAGTACGCCGTCCGAAGGCAGCGCATGATGCCGTGAGCCGTAGAAGTCCACTTGACAAGATCATTATGCAACCGGTTACATTGAGGTGTAATCGAGGAGCGGTGATTGTGAGAGGCCTCCCAAAGGGACTGCCTACGATCAGCCAAGTGGCGCAGGCGGCTGGCGTGTCGCGCGCTACCGTTTCGCGCACCTTCAGCCGGCCCGAACTCCTGAGGCCCGAAACAGTAAGACACGTCCAGGAAGTGGCCGAAAAGCTCGGCTATGTCCCGAACCAGGTTGCACGGGCCTTGAGTACGGGCCGTGCGGGGAATATCGCCCTCGTCGTCCCGGATATTGCCAACCCGTTCTTCCCGCCTCTCATTCGTGCCGCACAGGCTTACGCCGATCAGGCCGGCTACGCAGTGTTCCTGGGGGATTCGGACGAGCGGCCAGAGCGTGAGGACATGCTTCTCACCAAGATGGCGGCGCAGGTGGAAGGCTTCATCCTGGCTTCGCCTCGCCTGGACGAGGCAAGGGTGCGGGCTCACGCGGCACGCCGCCCTTTGGTTTTGATCAATCGTGACATCGAGGGTTTGCCACGGGTTCTGATGGATGTCAGCGCCGGGATCACGGCTGCAATCAAGCATCTTGCGAGCCTGAATCATCGCCACATCGCCTTCGTGAGCGGGCCGCCCGCCTCGTGGGCCAATCAACAGCGCCAGCAAGCCGCCGTCATGGCTGCCGAAAAGTTCGGAATCCAACTCACCGCCGTCCCTGCTTATCACCCGGACCACGAGGCCGGACGAAAGGCCGCCGGTGACCTCGCGAAGCTGCCTGTCACGGCGACGGTCGCATTCGACGATCTCGTGGCCCAGGGCATCATGGCCGGCCTTGCCGATCTCGGTTGGCGCATTCCCCAGGACATGAGCATCGTCGGCTTCGACGACGTGCTGGCCGCCACGACCTATCCGCCCCTGACGACGATCGCGGCCCATAGCGCGGACGCGGGCACCCAGGCGGTGAAGCTGTTGGCGGAGGTTCTGAGCAAGGGGCAGGCCCAGGACCAGCGCATCGTCATCCCGACGGAACTCATCGTTCGGGCAACGACGGGCCGGCCGGCAAAGCGGCCCCGCACCGCGCATGCCGAGCCGCGATCCATACCGAGCGTCGAATTCTCACAACAAAAACCGAAAGGGACAGAATCCCCATGAAAATTCACCTTCATCAAACGAAGTCAGCCCTTGGTGAAGCCGCCGCCGCGATGGGCGCCCAGGCGATCCGCGACGCGATCGCCGCAAAGGGCCGGGCCCACATCATTATCGCAACTGGCGCAAGTCAGTTTGAAATGCTTGACGCCCTCGTGCGGCAGCCGGACATCGACTGGTCGAAGGTGACGGGGTTCCACCTCGATGAGTATATCGGGATGCCGGACAGCCATCCGGCGAGCTTCCGGCGCTATCTGCGTGAACGGTTCACGTCGAAGCTCCCGACCCTGGGCGCGTTTCATTTCATCGAAGGGGATGCGGCCGATCTGAAGGCGGAGATCGCGCGGATCGGAGATTTGGTAAGGGCCAACCCGATCGACGTGACCTTCGCCGGCATCGGGGAGAACGGGCACCTCGCCTTTAACGATCCGCCGGCCGATTTCGATGCGGAGGATCCATACATCGTTGTGGAGCTCGATGAAGTCTGCCGGCGGCAGCAATTCGGGGAGGGGTGGTTCCCGACCTTCGAGGACGTGCCTCAGACCGCCATTTCCATGAGTGTTCGCCAGATCATGGCAAGCAACCTCGTCGTTCTGTCCGTGCCCGATGCGCGTAAGGCCGATGCGGTTCAAAGGGCACTGGAGGGGCCGGTCTCTCCCGATTGCCCGGCTTCCATTCTTCAGAGGCATCCCGCCTGCCACGTGTTTCTCGATCCTGCATCCGCGAGCAAGCTCTCGCCGTCTTCTCTTCGTGGGACAGACGAGGGTGCGGGGTAACGCGAATTCGGACGGACCCGAAGAGATAACCAGGGAAGGAGCAAGGTCCAATGAGTATGAAAATGAAAAATGCGTTGAGTGCAGCCGCGTGCCTGACGGCAGGAGTCGTTCTGGCCACGGGCAGCTTTGCCCAAACGCCATCGGCCAAGCCGAAAGCGCCTCTCACCATCAGCGTCATCGACGTGGCTGGCGACCTTCAGATCAGTCAGCCGGCGATCGAGAAATTCAAGAAGGATCATCCCGAACTCGTCTCGCGTTTCGTGTTCACGAAGGCAACGGCCCCCGAGCTTGCTGCGAAGCTGAAGGCGCAGCAGGACGCGGGTCGCGTGGACATCGACTTCGTCCTGACCGGAAACGATGCCTTGGCGGCCGGCATGGAGCAGGGGATCTGGCTCGAGATCCTGCCGAAATATCAGGATCGCTTTCCGGACCTCGAGAAGCTCTATCATCCCGGCGCCTATGCCATGCAGAAGATGGGCCGCGGCCAGGCTTTCGTGATCGACTGGTATCCGTCGGGCCCGCTGCTCGAATATGCGCCGGACCGCGTCAAGGACCTGCCCGATACGGCGGAAGGGCTGCTTACCTGGTGCAAGGCGCACCCCGGAAAGTTCATGTACGCGCGTCCGTCCAATTCCGGTCCCGGCCGTACGTTCGTGATGGGGCTGCCCTATCTCCTGGGCGACAAGGATCCCATGGATCCCGTCAACGGCTGGGAGAAGACATGGGCCTACCTCAAGGAGCTCGACAGCTGCATCGACTACTATCCTGGCGGCACAACGGCAACGATGAAGGAGCTGGGCGAGGGGTCTCGCGACATCATCGCGACGACGACGGGATGGGACATCAACCCGCGCTACCTCGGCATCGTGCCGGAGGAGTTCAAGGTCGCGACCCTCAAGGGATTCCACTGGGTGGGTGATGCCAATTACATGGCAATCCCGAAAGGCGTCCCCCAGGAGAAGGTCGACGTTCTCCTCCAGATGATCGCCTATCTCCTCAAGCCCGAGCAGCAGGCATACATGTACGATCACGGCTACATGTATCCGGGGCCCGCCATTCACGGCGTGCCGCTCGAAATGGCCCCCCAGGAGAGCCAGGAGACCATCAAGAGGTACGGTCGCCCGGAATATGAGCGCCTGATCGCCGACAACCCGATCGAGCCGCCGCTCGACGCCAAGCCTCTGGTAGCGATGTTCGACAAGTGGGACCGCGAGATCGGCAGCGCGAAGATGAAGCAGTAGCGCTCGTTCCGAAATCACTTTTCAATGACATCATGGGCGGTGCACACCGCCCATGAACAACCTTTAGAGCGGAGTTCTCGATGCAGAGCAGGGGCCTCCTCGACCTCCAGGTGAACGGCTTTGCCGGGGTCGACTTCAATGCGACGGATCTGGACGCGGATGCGCTGGACCGTGCCCTTGCGGCGATGCTCGGCACGGGGGTGACGACCTGCCTGCCGACGATCATCACTGCGTCCGCCGAGGATCAGGCCCGGCGCCTTGCCGCGCTGGACCGCGCTGTCGCCGAAAGCCGGTTCGGCCCGGTCATGGTGCCCGGATACCATCTCGAGGGCCCATTCCTGAATCCGGCGGATGGTTACGCGGGCTGTCATCCGCCGCAGGTCATGACGGCACCCGACGCCGATCTCGTCTTGCGTCTCGAAGCGGGTCTGTCGCGCCCGATTCTGCTCGTGACCCTCGCGCCCGAGCTGCCGGGCAGCGAAGCAGCCATCGGAAGGCTGAGCGGAGCCGGAAAGATCGTCGCCGTCGGGCACTCGTCCGCCGATGCGGACACGGTTGCCATGGCCGTCGAGGCAGGCGCGACCATGTCGACGCATCTCGGCAACGGTGTTCCACAGACGTTGCATAAACTCGACAACACGATCTTTGCCCAGCTCGCCGAGGAGCGCCTGCATGCGAGCTTCATCGCCGACGGCATTCATCTTCCACGGCCGGCGCTGAAGGCGATGCTTCGTGCTAAGGGAATCGAGCGCTCCATTCTGGTGTCCGATGCGGTTTCCGCCGCCGCCACTCGCCCTGGACGTTATTCGTTCGCCGGAATGGAGATCGAGCATGGCCCGGATGGCAGTGTTCGGTTACCCGGCAGCCGTTATCTCGCCGGCTCCGCGCTGACCCTGGACAAGGCGGTCGGCAACATCGTGCGATGGGGGCTCGGGAGTCCTGAAGAGGCGATCCGGATGGCCTGCGACAATCCGCGGTCGCTGCTGGCGCCGGCGTTGAGGGCGCATGGATTGCCCGTTCCTCCAGAAGGGCATGTCACTTGGTCTGCGGATTGGGAGGTTCTGCAGGTCGAACACGGGGGAGTCGCGCATCGCCGAAAGTAGCTGCCGGGGCGATGCGCGGTGAAGAATTACATCATCGGCCGAACACGTATCGTGTGACAAACCAGAAGGGGAAGAAGAGATGGAAGATCAGCCGAAGCACATCGATCGCCGCACGCTCCTTGGGGGCGCTGCCAGCATGGTGGCCCTGGCCTCCACGGGCGTTCGCGCCCAAAGCCTTGCTCTTCCGAAATCACCTGTTGCGCTCAATGTAATCGATGTGGGCGGCGCTCTCGCGCTGATGCAGAAGGCCTTCGAGGAGTACCGCAAGGCCAAGCCCGACCTGGTATCCCGCATCACCTACGTCAAGGCACCGGCTCCGGAACTGGCGTCCAAGGTCAAGGCCCAGCAGAACGCCGGCCGTGTCGATATCGACATGGTGCTGACGGGAAGCGATGGCCTCGCGGCCGGGCTGGATCAGGGCCTGTGGATCAAGCTCCTTCCCACTTATGCCGACAAGTTCCCGGGCCTCGAAGAAAATTACGAGCCTGCCGCTTTGAACCTGCATCGAGCCCAAGGCCAAGGCTATGGAGTGGTGATCAACTACTATCCGTCCGGCCCGCTCCTCGAATATGCGCCCGAGCGCGTGAAGGATGTCCCGACAACGGCGGAAGAACTGCTCGCCTGGGCCAAGGCGCATCCGAACCGCTTCATGTATGCCCGCCCGGCGAATTCCGGGCCGGGCCGCACCTTCATGATGGGATTGCCCTATATCCTCGGGGACAAGGATCCGATGGATCCGGTCAACGGTTGGGAGAAAACCTGGGCCTATCTGCGCGAATTGAACGGTTCCATCGAATACTATCCCTCCGGAACCACAGCTACGATGAAGGAGTTCGGTGAAGGCTCCCGCGAC
>Ga0182742_1001097_pt1 | contig 36639 bp, 30 predicted proteins | sample eDN5th37CBELigMG_FD_128880 | JGI IMG/M metagenome (GOLD analysis project Ga0182742, IMG submission 128880) | Enriched Miracle-Growth compost microbial communities from Emeryville, California, USA - eDNA 5th pass 37_C BE-Lig MG (version 2)... ... | reverse complement strand
TTTAAGGGTCCTTGCGCTGCAGCTTTGGACACCTCGTACTATACCAAGGGGGCTCTTTTTTGTTCAACCCTCAAATTTCTTCATTACAGGAATGCTCCCTGTTGAAGCAATCGCTCGAGAGTACACCATAATAATCCAAGAAAACATTGAAAAGGCCGTCGTGATTCTTGCTGTGTAGTTTACAACTGCAACGACTTCACCCACGCTAACAGTTCCATTATTGATATCGAGATTTCCGAACCAAAGAACAACCAGAACAGTGATGTTTAAAAAGAACAGTAGCACAGGGATAGCTGTCTCCGTTATTCTTAACGCAAACACCGTTCTGTCCATCAGTTCTTGATTCGATCTTTTAAATCTTTGGGACTCATGACTTCCTCTAGAAAAAGCACGAATCAATCTGATTCCCGAAAGATTTTCACGCATCACACTGTTTACCTGATCGAGCTTTCCTTGAACCAGTTTAAATAATTTAGTTGAGCGTCGCATAATCCAAAATAAGAATACGAACAACGGCGGAATCACTAAAACGAATCCAAGTGCGAGCTTAAAATTCACACTCAGAGCCATAACGATTCCACCAATCACTAGCAACGGGGCCCGCAAAGCAATCCGCAAACTCATAAACAAGGTCATCTGAAGTTGATTCACATCATTTGTCATCCTTGTAATCAAGGATGAGGTTGGAAATTTATTAAAATTCGCGAATGAAAATGACTGAACCTTTTCATATAAATTCTTTCGCAAATCGTAACCAAAGTTTTGGCTCGCGTAAGCTGCGAAAAAAGAGTTTGTTATCCCCGCAATAAAAGCTAACAGGGAAATCCCCAACATAATTCCGCCATATTTTATAACCGTATGTAGATCATTCGCAGCGATTCCTTGATCAATAATCTGAGCCATTAACAGAGGCTGCCACAGCTCAACCGCTAACTCGATTAACATTAAAACAATTGCAATCGCCATCGGGAGTCGGTAAGGTTTTAATAGGGATAATACTTTTTTCATCTAAGTTCCTCCCGCTTTGCTTTTTATAGAAATTACTCCGGTTCCTTCGTTTAACGAAGGATTCTATAGAATGTATTATACTATCTTCATTAGGAAAAGTTAGCATTTATCAGAAAATAATAAAGTGATGTAGGAAAAGATTACTTTGGTGTTTGATGAATCTAGCTTCTAGTTTAGACAGAAGTTGTGGGATTCCTTATGGTTTTGTCTATGAAGCTATTGTTGGTGGACTGTTTTTACGGGGCTCTCCTTTTTCTGTCTCACAACCCTTTGTTATTAGCAGTTTCTTCGAGGTACAGGCTGCCCCCAAAAAATCTTCAAGTAAAAAGCAGTCTAATTCATTTCAAGATTAGACTGCTTTTTATGGTTGTACCATTGCACTAGCCGACTAACTACTATTTCAACGAAGAAATCATATCCGCACAAATAGCGGCATGCAATTCCCGATTCTCTAATAAGTTTTTCTGAAACTGTGGAATCGCTTCTTTAAATGCTGCTTCAAACTCTGGTGTTCCTTTAGCTGGCAATGAGCCAAATAACTCATCTGCTAGCTTTTGAGCTTCTGGTGCGCGGGGACCCCATTTGCCCACTTCCTCTCCATTTTTATCCACAAGGACAATAATCGGAATCGAACGTGATTTTCCATTAGTTAAATAGCGATCCATCAATTCTAAGTTTTCATCACGAATGAAGTAGCGAACCTCAATTAAGGCCTCATTGGCGATTCTCATAAATATGGGGAGATTCACCATCGCATCTCCACACCAGTCTGCTGTCAAAACCAGCGCTCGTAATTCCCTTGAGTGCAGCTGGTGAAGAAATTCCTTATCCATGTCTTCAAGTTGAAATTTGTTGTATACTCCTAACATTTCTTCTCTGTTTTTTGTCATACTCGAGATATATTCTTGTTGTGTCATCCCCTGCACAAACCATTCTGTTAATGTTTTCACTATTAACCAACCCCACTTTCGCTAAATAACAGAAGGCACCCCCAAAAGGTGCCTCCCTTTTCCATCTTATTTTACCACCAGTGTTTGTTTAATTTCCTGAATCTGCTCAATATGACGTTTCTCATGAGCAGCTATAAACTCGAGTGTTTGTTTTACACTTGTTTTACCAAACACTGGGTGGTTAAGCGCCTTTTCTGAAAGAGTGGCAGGATCTTCCTTATCGATCAACGCAATAACTTTTTCACGAGATTGAGTTAATCGAACCACGATTTCTGCCCTTGTTTTAAATCCTGAAGGCGGATCAATAGGTGATTTTGCTTTATGCGAACGGTCCGTTACATAAGCTAAATTTCTTTCCTTTACCTCTTCATTTGGGCCTTGAAGGGCGGCATCCATAAGTGAGAGGAAATAAGACTCGATTTGTTGCAAATGAAGTAATACTTGAGCAATGCTCCAACTCTCAGCGGAAGGCGCTTTGTTTAATTCCTCATCAGAAAGACCTTCTACACTTTGTAAAACTTCGTCTCTAACAGCCTGTATTTGTTCTAATACCATTTGTTTCACTCTCCTCGTTTATGAATTATTAACTAAATGGTCTTTCAATTGGTCACGAAGGGCACGTTTTAGGAATTTCCCGACAGACGTTTTTGGGATTTCTTCCATAAAAATTATGTCATCTGGCAGCCACCATTTAGCAAATTGAGGCGCAATAAAATCGAGCAATTCTTGCTTATCTACTTTTCCTTTAAATGGTTCTTTCAGTACAACACATGCAAGCGGTCGCTCTTGCCATTGTGGGTGAGGCACAGAGATCACACTCGCCTCAAATACGGCCTCATGTGCCATTAAAGCATTTTCAAGGTCAACCGATGAAATCCACTCGCCACCACTCTTAATTAAATCCTTTGTCCGGTCAACTAGTTTAATTACACCTTCTTCATCTACAGTTGCCACATCACCTGTATACAACCAGCCATCACGGAACGCATCTTTTGTCCGCTCATCACGGTAATATTCGTCAGCAATCCATGGTCCCCGAATAAGGAGTTCGCCCATTTCTTGACCATTCCATTCCACTTCGCCATCACCGCTTACAACTTTCATTTCAAGACCTGGTACGAGCAACCCTTGCTTAGATCGGATATCTAGCTTTTCTTCCAAGTCGAGATTCTCTTGATAACTCTTTAATCTTGAAACTGTAACGAGAGGTGTCGTTTCAGTCATCCCGTATGCGTGTAGGAATGGGATGTTGTATTTACTTTCAAAAGTTTTAATCATTCCTCGTGGAGCAGCAGATCCACCGCAAAGGATGACACGTAAGGAAGAAGTATCATAATTTCCAGTTTCGAGCTCTTTCAGAACACCTAACCAAATCGTAGGTACACCAGCAGTCAGTGTAACTTGTTCTTGTTCAATTAGTTCGACTAATAATTTTGGTGTGAACTGCGGCCCAGGCATTACTTGGGTCGAGCCAAACCAAGTAGCTGCAAAGGGAAGTCCCCATGCATTCACATGGAACATCGGTACAACAGCTAAACAAACATCACTCTCAGACAACCCAATCGTGTCTGCCAAACCTGCCGCATAACTATGAAGAACAATCCCGCGATGAGAATAAAGCACCCCCTTTGGGTTCCCTGTCGTTGCAGAGGTATAGCACATCCCCGCAGGCGCATTTTCATCAATATCTTTGCCAAACTTAAAGCCAGGGTCACCTTCTTTAAGCAGTTCTTCATAAGAATAGACTGGCGCCAAAGAAGTTTCGGGAAGAACGTCCTTATCCGTCATAATGACATACGCTTTAACACAGTTAAATTGATCACTGACTTTTTCAATTAGTGGCAGCAAGTCCTCATCAATCAGCAACACTTTATCTTCAGCGTTATTGACTATATAGGTGATATGCTCTGCTGATAAACGGATATTGATTGTGTGCAGCACAGCTCCCATCCCTGGGGCCGCAAAGTAAGCCTCTAAATGACGATGATGGTTCCAAGCAAATGTCCCAACTTTATCGCCTTGTTTGACTCCTAATTTTTCTAGCGCGCTCGCGAGTCTTCTTGTGCGCTCTCCAATTTCCTTATAAGTAAGCCGGTGAATTCCAGATAAAGTTCTGGAAATGACCATCTTTTTCGGAAAAAACTTCTCTGCTCTTTCTAGTAAAGAACCGACTGTTAAAGGTACGTTCATCATTGGCATCCTAACCCCTTTCCATTTTTATTCTCAAAATAAATCTCCTATAAATTTCTGAAAAACTATAAAAACCTTAAAGCTGAATTTGAATAAAGTTACCCCTATAGAACGAAAGGCTATTTTTACAAAATAGATATTGAAAAAGTGAGCATACTACTAGATTACAAGTCTTTTAAAACAGACTGATTATGCTCTCCCTTTTCAGGTGGACGTGCCTGCTGATTTACTTGTTTATCACCATGCATTCTTACTTGTCTAATTCCATTTGGCGTCTCATAAATCACTTCCCGCTCGCGGAAATATGGGAAGGTTGCGAGTTCCCAGGTTTCCAGTACAGGAGCTAAACAACAATCTACTCGCTGACCGAACTCCGTCCACTCTGCTAACGTTTTACTTTTAAACAATGACTGAAGTTCCTCATAGACTGGATTGCCAGCTTCTGCTTTTGAAAAATGAGCAGCAATCCAGTCTGTTCGACCAACAGCGTGACAGAAATGTTCCCAAAACTTTGGCTCAAGAGCCCCCATACTCATGAATCTCTTATCCTTCGTTTCATATAATCCATAGGCAACAATGCTTCCATTTAAAACATTGACTCCATATGGATATCCTGTTTCCTTTTCAATTAACACGTGGTTGGTCATCAACGAAATCATTGCCTCTGTTAAAGATATACAATGGTAACTTCCATTCCCCGTTTTCAAACGGGAGACAAGTCCTGCTAAAATTCGTTCGGAGGCCGCCATCCCACCAATGAAATCAGCAAATGTATTCGTCGGGTGCACAGGCCTTCCTTCTCGATCTTTTAATTGAGCAAGAATTCCACTTAAAGCCATATAGTTGAGATCATGACTCCCTAGCTCCGTCATTGCTCCTTCTGTCCCATAACCAGTGATTGAAACATAAACAATTTTAGGATTGACCTTTCTGACTTCTTCATAACTTAGGCCCAACTTTGCCATTACATTTGGCCGAAAACTTTCGATGACGGCATCAGCTTGAGCAATTAGCTTTAGGGCGATAGCCCGGTCCTCTTCCGCTTTCAAATTCAAAGCAACGCTTTTTTTTCCACGGTTTTGTGCTCGAAAAACAGCACCTGTTTCTTCACCTTCTGGAACACCTGTATTTCTAGCAGGATCTCCACTGGGAGGTTCAATTTTGATAATCTCTGCTCCCAAATCTACAAGTCTAAGCGTCGCATAAGGCCCTGGAAGATAGTTTGTAAAATCTATGACTCGTATTCCTTCTAACATAAATTCCCCTCACATTCATATGCCCATTGCCTGAAAGATTTGCCTACTTTTCTAGTCTTTGTGCATAGGTAGAGTTCCTATTTAAGCACATTAGCTTTGCTTGTTCCCCGCGAACAGCTCTTCTAGTTGTTTGCGTAAGACAAACTTTTGAATTTTTCCACTTGCATTCCTCGGCAGTTGGTCCACAAATATATACTTTCGAGGGCGTTTATAGTTTGCGAGTTTATCGCTCTGTTTGCATAATTCATCAAGCTCTGATTCAGTTAATGCCGGATCTTTCTTGACCACAAATGCGGTGACAACTTCCCCCCAGCGTTCATCTGGTTGACCTATGATGGCAACATCTAAGACTCCTTTATGTTCATAAAGAATATCTTCAACTTCACGTGGATAAATATTTTCGCCACCAGAAATAATCATATCGTCAACACGATCCTTGACCCACAAATACCCGTCTTCATCAAGATAACCAATATCTCCAGAGTGGTACCAACCCTTAAATAGAGCTTTTTCAGTAGCCTCTGGACGATTATAATAACCTGTCATCATACACGGACCTTGAACAATAATCTCCCCATTCTCACCTACTGGCATTTTTTCTTCCGGGTCGGATGGGCCATCTTCGCGAGCGCGAACAACTCGAATTTCATGATTTAAACATGCCTGCCCAGCTGACCCCGCTTTTGTTAATTGATCTTCTTCTGATAAAAACGAAATCGCTGGTCCCATCTCTGTCATCCCGTAGGCTTGAACAAGTTTAATTCCAAGTTGCTCTTGGCAGGCACGTACAAGAGCGGGGGCCATTGGCGCGGCTCCATATAATCCAAGTTGTAGACTATCAATCTTGTATTGAGATAAATCTTCTTGTAAAAGCATATTCCACATTGTTGGTGCGGCAAAAAATTTGGTGATTTTTTCTGATTCAATAAGTTGTAACACTCTCTGTGGCTGAAATTGGTGGAGGATGACATTTTTTGCCCCGATATGAACACGCGGGAGTATGGCACAATGAAGCTCAGCACAATGAAACATTGGTGCAGTGACAAGACCTACATCTTGAGGATTTAACTTTTTTGCATGCATGACAATTAGGCTTTGTTCTGCCATATCTCGATGTAGATGCATCACACCTTTTGGACGACCAGTCGTTCCACTTGTATACATAATGGCATAAAGGTCTGTTTCCAAGACTTCCATGTCTATAGGTGCATCTGCTGCTTGTTGCACCTTTTCATGGTAGCCAGCAGCATATGCTGGTGGCGCGTCATCAATAAACCAAAATACAGTCTGTTGAAAGCGGTTTTCAATTAAAGTAATCGCCGATTCAAGATCTTTCTCAAAGATGACAACCTTCGGCATTGCGTCCTTTAAAATGTAGGCAACTTCTTCGGCCATTAACCGGAAGTTAATTGGGTTAAAAACAGCACCGATTTTTGCACAAGCAAAAAAAGTTGTTGCGAGTTCTTCCGTATTATAAAGATACGTTGAAACCCGGTCCCCCTTTTTTACACCTTCTTTTAAAAGCGCGTTCGCAAGCTTATTTACCTCGATACTCCATTCCTGATAGGTCATCCGGAGGTTTTTCCTCGGTTCATAAAGTGCCTCTTTGTGTGGATACTTTTGAACGGTTAAATCGAACATTTTGCCAACAGTGGTCATCTTTTACCCCCTATACTCGGTTGAATTTATCCACTTTAGAAATTAAATACGCTCAATAATGGTTGCGTTTGCCATTCCATGGCCTTCACACATGGTTTGTAAACCGTAGCGACCACCGCTTCTTTCTAGTTCACTCATCATCGTACACATTAGCCGTGCCCCACTCGCACCCAGAGGATGTCCTAGCGCAATCGCTCCACCGTTTGGATTTAATTTTTCAGGGTTGGCACCAATCTCTTTTAACCAAGCAAGCGGAACAGAGGCAAAAGCTTCATTTACTTCAAACACATCGATGTCATCGACAGTAAGACCAGCCTTTTCAAGCACTTTTTTTGTTGCCGGAATTGGGCCTGTTAACATCATTGTAGGGTCCGAACCAACCACAACTCTTGTTAACACGCGAAAACGCGGCTTTAATCCAAGTTCCTCTGCTTTTTCTCGCGACATTAATAATAACGCCCCAGCGCCATCACTAATTTGGCTAGAATTCCCGGCATGAATGACACCATCTTCTTTGAAAACGGTTTTTAAATTCGCAAGAACCTCAACAGTGGTGCCTTCTCTTGGACCAGAGTCATCCTTAATAACGACCTTTTCTCCATTTTCAAGCGTAACCTCTAATGGCATAATTTCTTTTTCAAAAAAGCCTTCAGCTTGGGCTTTCAATGCACGGCGATGACTCTCAGTTGAAAACTCATCCAGTTCTTCCCGAGTAAATCCATACGCCTCTGCAATCCGTTCTGCTGACAAGCCTTGATGAATCATTTCGTAACTCTCGCGTAACTGCGGGCTAAATGGTTCTGCGTTTCCATAGTTCGATCCCATCGGAACACGGGACATACTTTCTACCCCACCGGCAATCACGATATCCATATCTCCAGACAAAATTGCTTGGGCAGCAAAATGAACAGCTTGTTGACTAGAGCCACATTGGCGATCGACCGTAGTTCCCGGAACTTCAATTGGGAAACCAGCTGTTAACGCTGCAACTCTGGCAATATCTCCAGCTTGTTCTCCAGCCTGTGATACACATCCTAGGATTACGTCGTCAACAAGTCCTGCCTCAATACCTGTCCGCCGAACAAGTTCTTTCAAAACTTCCGCAGCTAACACGTCTGGACGAATATCCCTTAAAAGTCCATTTCTTCTACCTACAGGTGTTCGAACCGCCTCAACAATTACCACTTCTCTCAAATGATTTTCCTCCTTTAAATTGGGAACAAGCAGTGCCCTCGTTTTATTTATAGCCCTAAATTTTTTGCAATAATGGTTTTCATAATTTCATTCGTACCGGCATAAATACTTGACACTTGAATATCTCTGAACCTTCTCGCAATCTCATATTCTTCCATATATCCATATCCTCCGTGGAGCTGCATACACTCGGTGGCAATTCTTTTTGCCACTTCAGTGAACTTCCATTTTGCCATCGATACTTTCGTCACAACATTTTTACCTTCAATGTGTTCAGCAATCAATTGGTCTAGGAACGTACGTCCCATTTCAATATCAGTAGCCATATCCACAAGCATGAATTGCGTGTTTTGGAATTTCCCAATTGGTTTCCCAAACGCTTGACGGACTTTTACATACTCTAGTGTTTGCTCGAACATGACTTCTGAGGCAACCTGCCCTGCAATCGCAACTAGCAGTCTTTCTTGTTGCAACTTTTCCATTAAATAAAGAAACCCTTTCCCTTCATCCCCAATTAAGTTCTCTTTCGGCACACGGCAATCTTCAAAAATTAGTTCAGCCGTATCCTGTGAATGCAACCCTACTTTGTTTAATTTTCTTCCACGCGAAAACCCAGGTGTTCCTCTTTCGACAACTAACAAACTTACCCCTTTATGTTGCGGTACTGCCTTCGGATCAGTTTTACATGCAACTAAAACAAAGTCTGATTGGATTCCATTTGTAATAAATGTCTTTTGTCCGTTTAAAATATAATGGTCCCCATCAAGAATAGCTGTTGTTTGAATACCCGCTAAATCTGAACCTGTGCCGGGTTCCGTCATCGCAATGGCCGAGATGATTTCACCAGTCACAAACTTTGGCAACCAGCGTTGTTTTTGCTCTTCTGTTCCATAGGAATTAATATAAGGAGCCACGATGTCACTATGTAATCCAATCCCGATTAGGCCCGAACCAACACGCTCAAGTTCTTCATTAATAACAACCGAATAACCCCAATCGACTCCACTTCCACCATATTTCTCGTCGAGATCTGGACATAGAAAACCTTGCTCCCCCATTTTTGTCCAAAATTCTCTCGGGATCATTCGGTCTTCTTCCCATTTTTCATAGTTTGGATAAGCTTCTTTTTCAAGAAATTTCCGCAACGACTTTCTAAACATTTCATGGTCATCTGTTAAGTATGGATGTCTCATTAGCCTCTTCTCCTTTATGCAATCGCTTACAATTTTCGACTTATTTTTCTTTGTTGGTCAAACATAGACTGTACTACTATTCTATTGAAATAAAGACTGAAGATTACAAATAATAAAATCAGACTAGTTTTTCTGCTCACTCACGCTGTATAGCATTTACTTGGGCTGCATCCGGATGCCTCCATCTAATCGGATTGTTTCACCATTTAGCATTGGGTTTTCAATAATACTATTTACTAACTGAGCATATTCTTCTGGGTGACCTAGTCTAGGAGGGAATGGAATCATTTTTCCAAGTGCGGTTCTTGCCTCTTCAGGAAGAGTGTCAAACATTGGGGTATGGAATAATCCCGGAGCAATGGTCATCACACGGATGCCATGTTGAGCTAACTCGCGAGCAATTGGTAACGTCATACTTACAATGCCACCCTTAGAAGCACTATAAGCCGCTTGACCAATTTGCCCTTCAAAAGCGGCAACAGAGGCTGTGTTGATTATCACCCCTTTTTCACCATTAGCTGAGGCCTCATTGTTCTTCATTTCCTCAGCAGCAAGACGGATTACATTAAACGTACCTATCAGATTAATTTGAATGACCTTTGAAAACAGGTCTAAATCATGAACTCCTTTTTTGCTAACCACTTTGCTGGCAACACCAATGCCTGCGCAATTGACGACAGTATTGAGACCACCGAGTGATCTAACCGCTTGCCCAATGGCGTTCTTCACTGTTTCTTCATTCGTTACATCAGTTAGAACGAAGGAAACACTGTCCCCAAGCTCTTCCGTTAGTGCTTTCCCCCGTTCGATTGCCAAATCTAAAATAACAGCCTTTCCGCCATTTTTTACAATGTTTCGTACCGTCGCTTCTCCCAAGCCTGAAGCCCCACCGGTCACAATTGCTTTCACTGCACTAGAGTTCAATTCTATCCCTCCTTGTGTAACTTTTGTTCTACTATATTTATCCTAACGAATGTACATGTATCTCGCAATATAAATGACAGAAAATTCACGCGACATTTTTCGCAGACCTTCTTCTAAGCTGGATTTCCTCTAATGCACCGGAACCAAATAAAACTCCAATTATAATAAAGATTAACCCATATAAATGAAAACTCGTAACCTTTTCACCAAGGAACAAAGCAGCTCCTAATAGTGAAAAGAAGGTATTCAGATTCAAGAATATGGACGTCTCAGCTGGCCCTACCTTTCCAACAGCATGATTGTAAACCATATGACCTAATGCGGTTGCAAACACCGCAGATCCTAATAGAATAAGCCATTGAACAAGCGTTGCATTCATAAGACCATTGATAATTCCTTCTGGCTCTAACACCGATCCAACCATAATCAAAACAACCGAACCGAAAATTAGCATATAGCCCGTTAATAGGCGAGGATCCATCGTTTTAGCAGCCTTTGAGATTAAAATAAAACTAGCTGCTTGTGCCAAAATAGATAAAAAAACATAAAGATCGCCAAGCGAAATACCGCTCAGCCCTTCTCCACCACCAAGAACGATAAAAGCTATCCCAATTCCACCAGAAATAAAGCCCATGCTCCGTACCATTGTTAAACGAGTACCAATAAATAGAATTGCCATCAAGGCCGTAAGCAAAGGTCCCATACCTAGTATTAGTCCTCCGTTTACTGCCGAGGTATTTGAAAGTCCCAAACCCAAGAATAAATGATGTGCTGTGACATTTAATAGTCCACCAAAGACAATGTAAACATACTCTTTCTTATTTGGCTTCCTTAATTTTTTCATTACCCCTAAAGCAATAAAAACAACGATCCCTGCCATAAAAACACGAACCGCCTGAATGAGAATCGTTGGAAACGATTCAACTAATATTTTTATAGCGGAAACATTTAGCCCCCAGATGATCATAACTCCCAACAGAGTTAAATAGATTGAAAAATTCCTCAAGGTATACCCTTCTTTCTCGTTTTTCGACCCTATCATTCTAGCACAAGATATCCAAATATCGGTAAATTAATTGCAACACATAACAAAATCGGAGCCACTCTGTTCTGAAGCGCTGGTGCCAGTCGCAGATAGACTATGAAATATCTGATGCTAGTCACACTTGATTTTAACAATAAAGAAACCCGCCAAATAGGCGAGCCTTAAAGAAGTCTAATTTCACTAAATTATTTAACTAAAAGAGAAGGAGCATCACTTCTCTACTCTAATGACTATTTTATGAGTAGTGCTTAATCATTTATTCCATTAAAGCCTTTATTAAATCCTTTCTTGTAGGAGTAGCAGCCACTCGGTCTACTTTAAACCCCATATCTTGCAGTGTTGCCGCTGTTTTTTTACCGAGACAAGCAATTTCCGCGGTTTCAAAAAGCTCCTTGCTGATGATTCCTTCCGAAACGCCTTCTTTCAAGACCACTTGAACGGATTCAGCAGACGGAAATAGTAGAGTATTCACTCCTGCCTCTTCTAACATTCTATTTGCGATTGGTAAAAAGCTTTTATCCACTTCTTTTACGCTCGTTAGATAAAAATCTACTCCATCACCTGGTTTCTGGGAGTTATCCCCTACAACCAATAAAGATTCCTCAAAGTTAGCCTCTTCCTGAACAAGCTGTGCAAGCAAACCTTTTTCGTTTAGAGCCTTAATCGATTTTGTCGATTTCCCATAAAGGGTTGCCGATAAACTACGCACATCGATTCTTTCGCGTATCAAATCCTCAAAAAAATCTGTGACACTCTCAGGAGAGGTAAATAAAACTTGCTTATAAGCAGACAGTTTTCGGAGAATGTCTCGATTAACAGGTGCTTTTGTTCGTTTCCATCTTGGGAACTCAATGACATCAGCGCCTTGATTGATTAATTCCTTAGCCAAGCCACTTTCCTTCGTGCCAGTTCTTGCAAGGAGGATCTGCCGGCCGAATAACGGCTTTTGTTCAAACCAATTTAACTTTTCACGAAGAGAAACAATCTTCCCCACCAACGTAATTGCAGGGTTTGCAAAATTAGCTGTTTTTGCTTTATCAGCAATATTCTCGAGGGTTCCTTCTAATGTTTCCTGACGCCCAAAGGTACCCCACCGAATTAGGATAACTGGAGTATCAGTCGGTTTTCCATGCTTTATGAGATTTTCTGCAATATATGGTAGGTTGGAAATCCCCATATAAAAGGCAATGGTATCAATTCCGGTCGCCAGACTAGCCCAGTTCAGCTTCGGTTGTCCCTCTTGCGACTTATCATGAGCTGTAATTACAGCAAAACTTTCACCAAACTCTCGGTGGGTTACCGGAATTCCAGCATATAAAGGAGCTGCAATCCCGGAAGTAATCCCTGGAACGATTTCATAAGGAATACCGTGCTCAGCTAAAGCTGCAGCTTCTTCCCCAACTCTCCCAAAGACACCAGGGTCCCCTCCTTTTAAGCGTACCACTGCTTTTCCTTCTAACCCTTTTTCGACTAATAGGGCGTTAATCGCATCCTGGCGTAAGATATGTCGGTATGGAAGTTTTCCACAATAAATCAGTTCACAGCCAGCAGGGGCAAACTCAAGTAGCTTTGGATTCGCCAGACGATCATATAAAATCACTTCTGCCTGTCGGATGGCTTCCATCCCTTTTACCGTAATAAGCCCTATGTCTCCTGGTCCTGCTCCAACTAAAAATACTTTTCCTGTCATGGTGCCGACACCCTTCCCCCTGATCTATACAATAGACGATTTTTAAAAAGAGAGAACAGTTTGTCCTCTCTTTTCGTTAATTTCTACTTTACGATAAAAACCTGGTCGTTGTCTCGTTCTACTGAAAAAATTTTCACCTGACCTTCATCAGGGGCCTGAACTTTTCCATCCGTCAAGGAAATTTTCAAATCATAAACTGGACAATAAACAAACTCCCCGCTAACTAACCCCTCACTTAGGATCCCTCCTTTTGGATGAGGGCTGCGATTTTCAATCGCTCGAACTTCCCCATTAGATAGCCTGAAAAGAACGATTTCTACTCCATCTACTCGAAAAACCTGGCCGACCCGTTCTGGTAAGCTTTGATATTCTGTCAACAACGTTTTCTTCATTTAAATCCCCCTCACTTATACTAAAACTGGAACATCACGTTTTTGGTAGTATTTATCTTTAATCTCTTTATTTTCAATTGTTTCTGACCATGGTTCATTGTATTTCTCTAACGTTTTATCTAAACGGTCATTTAAAGCCTTTCTTGTCTGCTCGTCGGCAAGAACCTCTTTCACATGGTCAAGCCCTACACGCTCTACCCATGTTGAGGTACGTTCCAGATAGTTCGCATTCTCCCGGTAATATTGTAAAAACGCTCCAATTAGTTCAATGACTTCGTCTTTTGTTTTAACCGTTGCAAATAAATCACCGGCGCGTAAATCTGTTCCACCATTTCCAGCGACGTAAAGTTCCCAGCCACCATCAATTCCAACCACACCAAAGTCCTTAATTCCTGATTCAGCGCAGTTTCTTGGACAAGCAGAAACCCCCATTTTTACTTTATGTGGAGTGTCTAAACGCTCGAACTTTTTCTCTAGCTCAATTCCTAGACCCATTGAATCTTGTGTCCCATAGCGGCAGAACTTCGCACCCACGCATGTTTTAACCGTGCGCAATGTTTTCCCGTATGCATAACCAGACTGCATGCCGAGGTCTTCCCAAACGGAAGGTAAATCTTCTTTGCTAACTCCATAAAGACCAATTCGCTGACCGCCAGTTAGTTTTACAAGTGGCACATCGTATTTTTCAGCCACTTCCGCGATTTTTTTCAAGTCCTGAGCAGAAGTTACACCGCCATACATTCTTGGAATAACAGAGTAAGTTCCGTCTTTTTGAATATTTGCATGCATCTTTTCATTTACAAGTCGAGAGTCACGATCATCCGTATATTGGTCTTGAAGGATCATGCCTAGATAATAGTTCAAGGCTGGACGACACTTTGTACACCCTTCTTCTTGTTTCCATCCGAGGACATTCATGACCTCTTTCACACTTGTCAGACCCTTTTGCTTAATTTCTGCTACAACTTCATCACGACTTAAAGTTGTACAACCACATAAAGCCGTTTTCTTTGCTGCCACATCGTACTTGTCTCCTAGCGTATGAGCAAGAATATCTGAGATTAAAGACTTACAACGTCCACATGAACGACCAGCGTTTGTGCAACTTCCCACTTCTTCAACAGAAGTTAGATCTTTCGTTTGAATCGCTTCGACAATTGTTCCCTTTGTAACTCCATTGCAGCCACAAACAATTTCATCAGCTGCCATTGTGGCAACATCACTTGACTCTCCGCCTCCACAACAACCACTTTCTAGAATCGACACGCTCGTCATACCGCTTACGTCTTCTTTCTTCAACAGCATTCTAAATAATCTTGAGCTATCTTTTGTATCACCATAAAGGACAATACCGGAAATCTTGTTGTCACGAATGATAACTTTTTTATAAACACCATCAAATTCGTTATGCACTTTGATCGATTTCGTTTTCGGATCGTCATCGATTTCCCCTGCTGAAAATAAATCTACACCCGAAACTTTTAAGCCTGTTCCAACAATGGAGCCTTCATAAGGTTTGGTCTCGACACCACAAAGTTTCGTAGCGAGCACTTTTCCTTGTTCATATAAAGGAGCAACCAAGCCATACACCATTTCGCGATGTTCTGCACATTCACCGACAGCATATACATTTGGCATACTTGTTTGCATATAATCGTCAACAACAATGCCGCGATTCACATAAATTCCACTTTCGCTTGCCACTTGAACGTTTGGTCGGATTCCTACTGCCATAACGACCAAATCAGCAGCAATTTCTTTTCCATCTGAGAAGCGTAGACCAGTCACTCTTTCGTCCCCAAGAATCTCTGTAGTCTGCTTTTCCATGATAAAATTCATTCCTTGGGCTTCAAGCTCTTCTTTCAGCATATTCGAAGCCGTTGGATCTAGCTGCCGTTCCATTAAATGAGGCATTAAGTGAATAACATCCACTTCCATGCCAAGGTTAAGTAAGCCGCGTGCCGCTTCAAGACCGAGCAAGCCGCCCCCAATCACCGCTGCCCTTTTATATTCCTTCGCTGTCTTGATCATCATTTCACAATCTTGGATATCACGAAAACCCGTAACTCCTTTTTTATCGGCCCCCGGAATTGGTAAAATAAACGAACTTGAACCCGTAGCAATAATCAATTCATCATATACTACTTTTCTACCTTTATCAGAAATCACTTTTTTTGCTTCGGAATCAATTTTTACAATTGCTTCATTCGTAAACAATTGAATATCATGATCCCGATACCATTCCCAACTATTCATAATAATATCTTCTACAGTAGTATCACCTTGTAAAACAGTTGAAAGTTGAATCCGATTATAATTTGGATGTGGTTCATTTCCAAAGATCGTAATTTCAAATGCTTCAGGTGCAATCTTTAACATATCTTCGATTGTCCTCACACCAGCCATACCGTTCCCAATCATTACAAGTTTTTTCTTGCTCATACCAAATTCCCCCTATTAATTGAATGTTATCTATTAGCACCTTGTTAAGGGTATATATTGTTCTCTTAATGATTAAATTGTAATCCTTTTAGGTAAATTATTTTGTGAAATAAATCACATTTTCTGTTGTTTGTGCATTGTTTCACAAATGTGTCAAACTTAGAGGGGAAATTGTGGGACACTCATACTGACTTCAGCCTCTTCATGCAACACACTTTTCCCTGTTTCCTTCAAAAACTTGCTTCATGAACTCTATATAAGATACATTTGTCAAATCCCACATCGTTATTGTAAATTTATCCATATCTAGTACTAATAGCCTAAATCGTACATACATATACATCCCAATAAATGTAAATAACAGGAGTATTGAACTATTGAACCGGTGACCCTACTAAAATACAATAAAACCAATGAATATTTATACGTAAATTTATATTTTAATGCATATTAGGGGGATTTAATTTGAAAAAGACAAAATGGATGACGGGTGTGCTTGCTGCTAGTTTACTAGTTTCAATCCCAACACCCGCTGCACTTGCAGGTCCGGTTAAATGGGTAAATGTAAACGTAAATGAAGAACAAGATGAAAGCTTATTTAATAGTGAAAACTATGATTTTATGAAGTTTTCTCAAATCGGTGAAAAGCTTGAGGAAATTGACAAGAAGTCGAACCGAATCAAGGTTGAAGTTAGGGGAACTTCCTCTGAAGGTTATCCACTCTACGTTGTTACGATTGCCGACCCGAAATCACAAGGGAAGTTCGGAAAGATTCAAGCATTAAGAAAACAAATGTTTAAAAACCCTGAAAAAGCTCAGGATTGGATTGCGAATAACCCTGATTTTAAAGTTCCAATTATGATCAATGGATCCATCCATGGAACTGAATTTGTTGGCAGTGACGCGGTTATCCAGTTAATAGAGCGCTTTGCTCTTGAGAACGACGAAGAAACAAAGGAAATCTTAGAAAATAACATTCTTATTTTCAATGTAGTCCAAAATCCTGATGGACGTGTGGATGCCACTCGTTTTAATGGCGAGGGAATTGACTTAAACCGTGACTTTATTACACAATCACAGCCAGAAACACGTGAAACGGTAGAGCTTCTTACCGAGTGGAATCCAATGGTATTTCTTGATACTCACGGTTATGTAAGTGGTTATGGTCCTAATTTAGAAGGACTCATTGAACCTTGTACTCCTCCACATAATCCAAATTATGAATATGATTTATATCAAAAATGGGCATATGGCCAAGCCGAGGCAATGGAGTCTGAAATTCTAGCAGACAAAGTGAGTTACGATGGAAACCAATACAAAGAAATGAAAGGTGTTTATATTCCTCAACGTGATGATGCTGATGGCTGGGATGATTATCCACCAATTTTCACGCCAATGTATGCAATGTATCACGGTGCATATGGACATACCCTTGAGTCGCCAACAAACGACGAAGATGGTGTACGTTGGATGTACAACGCCATCATGGGTGCACTAAAATACGCGACAGATAACAAACAGGAAATGATCACAGACCAAATTGAGATGTTCAAGCGAGGAATTCAGTTTGACCATCCGTACCATGATGAAGGACATTTTCCAAATGCCTACATCCTACCTGTTGATGAAAAAGACCCTACAGTAACGGAAAAAGCTGTTAACCACCTTCTCTTTAATGACATTGAAGTGGTACAAGCTGCAAAGTCATTTACTGCAGGTGGAAAGCAATATGAAAAGGGAACCTACATTGTCCCAATGAATCAAGCTAAAGCAGGTCTTGCCAATACAATGCTTTGGGATGGAGAGGATATCTCGAATGATACTCCTTCCATGTATGATATTTCCGCATGGAGCCTTCCTGAACTATGGGGTTTTGAAGCCAATCCAGTTCAGGAAGAAGTAAATGTCGTCTCCTCAAAGGTGAATAAAGTGGACGGACAAGGTGCTGTTTCTGGAAAAGGTCCATTCTTGATTCCAAACAGTTCTGTAAAAGCAGTCGAACTTGCGAATACGTTGTTAAACGAAGGTGTGACCGTATTACGTGATGCTGAGGGGAACTTCTATGCTAATGCTAAAGCAAACGAAGTTTCAGCAGCTGTGAAAGCCTCAGGTTTAGAAATCGGCACAGCAAAAGTACCTGCTGATGCGGAAGTTTTGCAAAGCATGAAAGTGGCTATTTTAAAAGATGGCGGCATCAACAAAGCTCAATCTCATGCGGGAACCAAGCTTGCGTTAAAACGCCTTGGCTTTGATGTGACCGAAGTAACCCCTGTTGAAGTCGCAGAGCAAGGGTTAAGTGGTTTCGATGTGTTCGTTTATAGTGGAACTGAAACGTTAATTACCACTAGTACGAATAGAGCCGGAAATAAGGAGTTCATCCTTCAGAGTCAGGCACAGCTAGATGCTTTGAAACAAAATATAGACTCCTTCTTAGCTGATGGTGGAAAATACCTTGCTGTCGGTGCAGGGGCATCGATTGCTACGGAAAAACTTGGTCTTACAGATAATACCGTTAAAACTGCCGGCTATAACAGCAATGGTATTGTAAAAGTTGATTATTCCGGTGAAGGATTAACAGCAGCGTATGGTCAAGATGACTTTGGATTCGTCTATCGCCCAACATGGTATGAAGTGGCAGGAAATGATGAAGTTGCTGCATCAATCGATGATTCCGAAAACTTCTTCCTTGCTGGACACTGGGCAAATAACAATATTGCTCAAGGCCAACCAGTGATTGTTAAGGAAGAGGATAAAGATGTTACTTTGATCGGTCTTGAAGCAGGCTTCCGCGACCATACTGATTATTTGTTCCGCCTACTATCGAATTCAATTTTCACGAAGTAAATTCGACTTATTAGTGCATGGTTCTGTAGCTAGATACCTATATTTAACTCTAATCTCACTCAAAAATTAGATTTAGCCCGGCATTTAAATAATGCCGGGCTTTGCTTTATTAACAAAACGACAAAATAGATGAAAACACACATGCAAAATCCAAATTCCTATTTTTACTCTACGATTTTGGCCGTTTTTTCTACGAAACTATCTCTTTTCTCTACGTTTCTTCGGTGTTGCTATACCAATCTACCCATTTTCTCAACAAAAGCCCCAGTATACTCTACAAACACCAAATATCTCCAATCAATATTCTATCACCTCACCAAACAACGCACGCACCCCTACTCACATATACAGCCCTGCCAAAAATATCCCCAATGATTCCTCGTAAATCTCATCAAATTGAGACAACGGCAATGGATTAACCCCAAAGCCAAGCTCAACTGTAAACCCTGGACGCCGCCAATCTTGGATAAACCAATCTTTATAGCCGGCATAACTCTCAATGGTTTTTACCGGTTCATAGCCACTTACACGACCAAATTCTTGGACAATTGTCTCTGCCTCCCGAGGCTCTAGATTTTCAAAGCCCCAGTAAATGACCTCCCCCTGGGTATGAAATGCTAATACTCTAGCATAATCCCGTCGCCTTGCGAGTTCGGCCATCGCAATTGCCTCTGGCTCACTTAAAGGACTTTCACCTACATAATCTCTTGGTCCCGGACCAACTTGATTCCTTTCCTTCTCTAATTCCCACTGCGCTGGGAATTGATCATTCAAGTCAACACCACGAATATTTGCTTTCCAGCCAGTAAAATCTAAGCTTCCATTGTTTAACTCGACCACCCTACTTTGGTGCGGTTCAGTGGCTGGTGGGCCATTCAGGACGAGATTGACACCATCCGGATTGACCATTGGAACAACCGAAAGGGTATTTTCACCATAAAAACGCTGCATAGATAATCCCCTGATTGGCTGATAATTCGTTAACGACAATAGATAGTCATTTAAAAATGTCATAATTACAGGAGTTGTAATCCATTCATTTGCATGAAAAGAGCCATTATAGTGAACCCGTTTTGGGCCATTTCCAATCAATACTTCAGGTATTGTGTGGCCCAAAACGGATTCTCCTGCAGAAGGCAACCGTAAAAAAGGGTATACCCGCTCAAGTCGTGCCAAATCCATCATCATCGTGCTATAATCGTATTCCTGTTTTCCTTGAACGAGTCTCCAAGTAATCCGCTGTGGCACTTTAATCGTTTGCCCCACTTGTAGGCGATTTGGATTAATATCAGGATTCACTAAGAATAGAGCATCTAGTGATAAATTTCTCCTCGAGGCAATGCCCCATAAAGTATCGCCAGGTTTGATACGATGATCGACGGCAACAAACCCTGGAATCCTCACTCGTTGGCCAATCGATAAACTTCCTCCTTGAATATCTCTGTTAGAATCAATAACCAACTGTAAATTCACATTAAAAATCTGGCTAAAACGCCAGAGAGTATCCCCCTGTCTTACAAATACGTCCATTTCTGCTCCTCCCACTGTTCAGAATCGCATCTATATAAACATATGTTGACTTCTAGAATTATATATCTCTGACACAGGTCTGGATGAATTTGCTATCCAATTCTTATCCAATTAGAGCAAGTAAATTGTTTTCCCACAACAAACACCGAGCATTGTTGCCATTAGGATAGTCGTACATTAGCCAAAAAAACAGGCACGTTTAGTGTACGTACCTGGCTACTCAAACTATTGGATTTTTTATTTTACGGTAAGCGTAAAAAGCTGATGCTCATGTAAATGATCTTTATTAATATGAACATTAAGCTGGTAGTTACCGGCAGACTCAAAAGCTTTACCTGCTTTATATATACCATTCCCTGTTTCCTTCGCATCAATGAATTCGTGTTTTTCTTGACCTTCACGCGAAATTTCAAATGAAACCTTTGCATCTGTTAAAGGGTTGTCTTTTTCTTTAACCAATACAGACAGTTCATTTTCCTGATTTGCTTGAGGTTCCACATCTGATTGAAGCTCCACAGTTACCGCTCCTTCATGTTCATGATGGTGTTCACTTTCACCGGAGTGAGCATCAGTATCCTCTGCTTCTACTTCACTAGCGTTTCCAATTATCAATGTTTCGGAAGGCATATTATGCATATCGCGAGCTGTTACATGCGAGGTCACTTTGTAGCTTCCTGCTTCAGCAAATAGCATGGTTGCTGCATACAGACCATCTCCTTGGTGCTCTCCTTCGAGCATCTCAGAGTCGGCTTCGCCTTCTTTCAGCACTTCAAACTTTACTTCATTTGCATCCTCGACTGCTTCCCCTCCCTGTGACACATAAGTCTCTAAAGTGACTTCAGCACCGGGCTGTAGCTCTTCTTCAGGTAAATTGAGCTCCACTTCAAGGATGGCTGGGACTTCTGCATTCTGACCACTTTCTTCACCATTTCCACAGGCACTGATTAACAAAACCATAAGAATAGTTATTGATAAAACAACTTTTTTCATTTTCTAACTCCTAAAAGTTTATATTTTCATATCTAAAAATAACATATCATTTCCAACATAAAAAACAAGTACAAACCTCTAGGGTATGCCAATTGTTACAAGAAAAGTCGGTTTAGTTCTAATCCAATAGAGTTCTTGCTATAATTATTTAGGTAAACGAAATATCAACTTGAAAGAAGTGTATAATAAATGACCCAGCAACAAGTGGGAAAACGTAATCTGGCAATCATGTGGTTTGCCAATTTTTTTGTCGCTGGTAGTATGACGATGGTCATGCCGTTCCTTTCTTTATATATCGAAACATTCGGGAATTTTTCTGATCAGTATGTTAAGAATTGGTCCGGGATTACTTTTGGGATAACCTTTGTTACAGCGTTTCTTTTTTCTCCTGTTATCGGTAGAATGGGAGACAAATTTGGTCGAAAAAGAATTTTATTGTTTTTAGGATTTGGGATGGCTATATCAATGTTTCTTTTAGGTTATGCCACCTCCGTGTTTCAATTATTTATTTTGAGATTATTTATGGGCTTTTTCTCCGGTTTTATTCCGGTATCACAAGCGTTTATTTCCACCCAAACACCGAAAGAGACGGCCGGAAAAGTTCTCGGGACCTTACAAACGGGTAGTATAACCGGTTCCCTCATTGGTCCTATGATTGGGGGAGTACTAGCTGATAGCCTTGGATATGCTGCAACATTCCAATCGACGTCATTTTTTATTTTACTATCAGGGATTCTTGTCTTAACTGTAAAAGAATACCGCATTGGTGTAACTTCAAAAACGAAGAAAACCTATAGTAAGAAGGAAGTCTGGTCACATATAATCAAAAACCCCATCTTGTTAAATGTCATGTTCATTTCAACACTTATACAGGTGGCAAACTTCAGCATTCAACCGATATTATCGCTTTATGTTGTTGAGTTAAATGGTGTTGAGAGCATTGCTTTCTTCTCTGGGTTGGCTTTTTCTGCAGCAGGTTTAGGAAACCTGTTTATGGCGAGAAAATGGGGCAGTCTCGCGGATCGCATCGGCTATATCAAGATTCTTGTCATTTTGTTATTTTTATCTGCCATTATTTATTTCCCTGGAGCTTTTGTGACGAATATTTGGCAACTTGTCTTAATTCGCTTTGCTCTGGGTTTAACACTCGGAGGTATTATCCCAGTTAGGATTGCTTACATCCGGCACGAGGCTCCGGTTGAAATGCAAGGAGAAGTTCTTGGCTATAATACAAGTCTTCGGTTTCTAGGCAATATTATTGGTCCACTACTCGGTGGATTCCTATCGGGGTGGTTCGGAATCTCATCTGTGTTTTTCATAACAAGTACCCTCCTACTAATTAGTGGACTTATCTTAGTGAGTTCGATGCAGAAGCATCCTAAACTCGCCAGAAATCATTGATGGATAAAAAGCGGTTCAAATTTTGAACTGCTTTTTTTATATTTTATTGGTTGTTCATTTTTATGGTAATGCCCTTTCCCTCTTTCATTGTTAACAGCCATTTTATGTGCTATGTTATTAATATCACTTATTAAACCTCTTTAATAAGTTTTTTGATGAATACTTAATAAACTTATTTAAAAAGTTTATTCTATTAATTGGCGGTGATGCTTTGAAAGTTACTCCTAAATCAGTGAGAAAAGAAATCCTGACTAATATTCGCAAGTCTCTCTTAGAACTCGGAAGTTCCACCATAGTTGAACTAAGTGATAGATTAGGAATCAGTTTCCCGACAATTAGTAAATGCTTTGCACAGATGGAAAAAGCAGGGGAACTTATTCTAGTCGGTCTTGATGATTCAAATGGTGGGAGAAGGGCCAAAAGATATGCATACAATCCGGAGTATATGTTAGGATTGGCAATCTTTTTAGAGAGAACAGAGACCCATTATATTGTTTATAACTGTTTAGGCGATGTAAAGAATACGGGAAAAACTGATGGCGTATTAGTTGAAGATGATTTAACTTCTTTAACAAAGCTTATGGAAAAAATAGTAGATCAACATCCAACCATTCGTTCAATCGCAATTGGTGTCCCAGGGTCGGTTGATAACGGAAAGATTTTTTATATCCCAGGATACGAGCAGTTTCACAACTTAGATTTAAAAGGCTATTTTGAACAGCACTTTTCCATACCTGTCGTAGTGGAGAATGATATGAATGCTGCTGTTCTTGGATTTCACAAAAATAGTGGACTGAAGAACAACCCATCCCTTGTCTATTTATATTCTGGTCAAAATGGACCTGGTGCAGGATTCTTGATCAATGGAGATGTGGTCCGAGGTAGTACATTTTTTGCAGGCGAGGTTTCATTCGTCCCTCAATATAACGATCGAAACTTTCGGCAGGCTTTGGAAAATGATCGTGATTCGATGACCGCAAACTTCTCTACTGATGCTCAAATTGATGCGATTTGCCGATTAATAGCAACAATTACAGCGATTATTAATCCTCATACAATCATTTTTTGTAGTGACGAAATCGAAAAAACAACCTTAAAAAAGATTTCTATAGGGAGCTCAAAATACATCCCATCTAAACATCTTCCAAACCTTACAATTAGTGATTGGAAACAAGATTATTTATATGGATTACAAAGTCTCGGAATTACCCTTATGCTAATGGAACCAAATTAAATTGAACGATATATGTTTTGAAAGTAGGATATATAAAATGAAAACAGAAAAAGAGAAAATGTTAGCTGGAGAAATGTACGATCCTGCTGACCCAGTATTGGTAAAAGAGCGTGAAGAAGCAAGACGCAAAGTTAGAGTCTATAATCAGACTTTAGAAACTGAAGGAGAAAAACGGACAAAATTATTAAAAGAATTACTCGGTTCAACTGGAGAAAACTTATCGATGGAGCCAAATATTCGGTTTGATTATGGCTATAACACGCATGTAGGGGAAAATTTCTATGCTAACTTCGATTGTACAATTTTAGATGTTTGTGAAGTGCGCTTTGGGGATAATTGTATGCTAGCGCCCGGAGTTCAAATTTATACAGCTACCCATCCACTTCATTCAACTGAACGGAATTCGGGCAAAGAGTATGCAAAACCCATTACTATTGGAAACAATGTATGGATTGGGGGCGGTGCCATCATTAACCCAGGAGTAAAGATAGGGAACAATGCTGTCATTGCATCAGGGGCAGTTGTAACAAAAGGTGTTCCGGATAACGTTGTTGTTGGCGGAAATCCGGCTAGAATTATTAAAAAGATTGTTTGATAAGCCAATTCATTTCATAGCATTATAGAGATAAAAAAGATCAGCGTTATCGCTGATCTTTTTTACTTTATATTTGCTTTCCAGCGGCTGCCATCCATTCATATTGTCTAAGCTGCACTTCAAACAGATTAAGCGGGTCTCGGTACAATTCGGGTTTTACTCGCATACTTTCTAGTTCCGCCTTGTTTGTTTCAATCAACTGAAGAGCTTCCTCAACTGCTGAATTTAAAACCTCAAGTGGCTCTTTATAGAATAAGTTAATATCACGTTCGATTGCTTGCTCAAACAACTCAAATTGCTGAAAGAATTTGCGGGCAATTTTATGAGCAAATTCTTGGTAATCCTCATTTTCAATATGAGCCTTATATTTAGTAAAGATCATGGTATTGTTTTGTGGAAGAACCGAAAGTAGTTTCCCAGCACTCTTCAATAAAAATTGAGCAGGTGTAAAGCGCAATAAGAAATTCATTCTTTCAAGTTGAATGCCACTTGTCATCCGGTTGGCATCCCGTTTCCAATCATCCAGAATCTTGAAATCACATTCTTGTTGAAGTCGCTCTTCACCATACATTCCATTAAATCCTGCGCACATTTCATCCAACATATACTGTGACTGATCGAATTCACTTCTTGCAGATTGAATCCACTCCTGTAGAGAAACGTGGAACTTTTTCAACATGACAGTTTCCAGATAATCTTGAACTTTTCTATTCATCTCATCATTTAACACCAAATGGAGTTTGCTAAAATCACTATCCTCTTTAATTAACTCCGCACAACCACGAAGAATTTTAGGAATCTCTAAAAGCATGTCACTTTTTAACTCTTCTTTTAGGCTTACATAACTATTCTTAATCGATTTTTTCTTTTCATCCTCTAAATCCTCAATCTGATGAATAGCCCCGGTTAATTTCGATACCATCTCCTCATTCCAGCGAATGGAATCAATCAACTCTGTCTCCATTTCAATACGCTTATCTAATAAATAATCAATCGATTTGCGTACATAATGTTGAATTTGAGTGATTCGCTGGTTGGCTACTCTACCTTTTTCGTAAAAGGAATTTAGGAACTCTGAGAATTCTCGGTTTAGCGCTGAACTATTCCCATTGGTTGAGTGAATGAACAGTTTAGCCTTAGGATAATAAACCTGAATTCGATTAAGTGTTTTCTCAATTAACCGCGTCTCTTCTTCAGTGGTAAGTAAACCAGACTTTGGAATAACAAAGTGAATCGGTAGATTAGGAGCGGTAATATTAACTTGCTTTAAGATCTCTTTCTCCTTATCTGTCAGTGAACTTTCTTCATCGAGAAAGAACAACAAACCATCCGCAAAGTGAACATACTGATAAAGAGCATGTTGATTTACGTTCTGTTCATTCATTCCTGGAAGACCCACGAGTTTCACTTGATTATTCTTTAGAAATCCATTAGGTAAAGCAAAGTCAATGACGACTTCTTTTTTATGGTTCTGACGTCGCACACCAATTGCTGCTTGGAACTGTTCTTTATCATTAATTTCACCAGTGCCACTATCAGTCACTTCTTGGATAACCGGCTCTTCTCCATATTTAAATGCTACAATCGATGATGTCGGACCAGTCAAAAGCGTTTCATTGAATAATTGATTAATGAATTCGGCTTTTCCTTCCTCAAGACGACCTGCTAATAACAAATGGTACTGATTTTGATCCAACAATTCGTTGATTTTCCACTGATTGATTTGCCCTGGTTCGATTCCATTTTCCTTCGCCCATTTCTCAACCATTTGTAATAATTCTAAGCTATCTTCTTGTGCCGTTGGATGATTTTCAGCGTTAAGAATCAGTTCTTCTGCTTCTCGAATTACTTCTGTTGGAATCGTTGATGGAAACCTCTCACTCCAAGCCATTACTGCTGCTGAGGCCATTAGAGAAGTAGATGAATCTGTAATTTTAACCCAATTTGTTAGATGATTAGGGATGAGTTGAGAAAGTTCTTTAATCAAACGAGACCCGTTCATCAACTCTAAATATGCTTCTTGATACCATTTCGATAACTCATTCCAAGATTCATTACGACTGACTTCTAAATCAAGAAACAATGAATTAAAGTTTTGCATCCACTGTAAGTAAGTCTCTTTCCCTTTATAGCTGTTCCACAGAGTCCCAACCAGTTGTTCAAACCGGCGTCGATTAATCGAGAATAGCGAAGTGAGAACCGAATTAAAATAGGATGGTTCTTTCTCAGCTGTATATCCTTTTCCAATATAGTCTTCAATTCGATTAAACCAAATTAAACTTCCTGTTCGAACAGCTTCCTCAGAAGCAAGTTTAATCGCATTATCCCTATCTGCTTGCTCTTCAAAAAACTCCCATGCTGTTTCTGTTAATCTCGGATAATCTGGATTAATCGTAACAATTGAATGAACAATGGCTGTTGCCTGCTCAATCCAGCCTTTCTCTCGATAAATCGATAACAATCGTAGTCCAGATTCGATTTGTAATGTAGGACTAGCTCCTTCAATTGATTGATAAAGACTTTCCGCGGTCTCAGGTAAGCCTAACTCTAGATAGGCATCCGCCATATTCTTTTTTGCCCAAGGTCCAAGTTCATTGTGAATATTCTCCCATTTGAAGATCGCTGTTTCATAATCCTTATAATGAAAATAAACCTCTCCTTGCGCAAAACGTATATAACTAAAGTCCGATATCTCCTTCATATTTTCCTCTAGATATAGCTCACTAAGTACCTGGATAGGGTCTTCTGTAGGAGTTTCAATTATTTCCTCAAAATAGGTCTTATTAATGAACTGATTTTCTATTGTCATTTGGAATCCTCCAACCTATATTTTCCCGTCTTATTTGATTATTTCCTATGATCCTGACACTTGTATTCTACCAAACTTTTAACAGAGATAAATGTCATTTAACTTTCCGTTCTGTAACAAAAAGGAAACAAATTGTAATATAAACTATTTCGTTCTTATATCATACGAATTTATTTACAAATTTAAGGGTGTAGTCCTCCTTTTTTTCACGTTTGTCCTTGTTGTCAGACGGTCATATTATATAATAGAAGAAACTAGCCTTAATAGACATGCAAAGGAGTATACTCATGCTTAAATTGATTATCAAAGGGTTAAATAAAGAACAAGTAACCTCTCCTTATTTAAAAGGAAATTCTGTAACTTTTAATCATAAAACTCTTGCTACGCTACAGGGAAACGAAGAGGAAATTGTTTTCTCCATCCATCCGCAACTAGACATGGCAGAATATGAGGTTTTAAGGGATATAATTCTACAGATCACTTCCGGACACAATGTTGAGATAGATGAAAGCGAATGCCAATTAGGTTACTTAGAAAATGGAGAAAGCGCCCATTTGATTCATAACTGGCAAGCGTGGAAAACTTTCTTGATGGAGGCCAAATTACGGACGCTTGAAGGACAAAACGTTCTGATTAAGAATGAGCTAGGAGAAGAACTAGGAAATGGATTACTTGCGGAGTACAAAATAGAGACAGAACCATTTAGAATTACTTCTTGCACTCTTATCACCATCTTTGGGGAACAAAAATTTGATTCAGACAGCATAACGATCGAGCCGACCAATCAATTTAGTTAGGAACGCAAAGTGGAATCACCCATTAAGTGCATAACAAAAAAATCGGGGTACATCATCCCCGATTTTTTATTTCTTTAATTCGTCTAAAAGTTGCTTTGAGCGCTTTGCATTTCCTTCAGCAAAGTTTTGCAGCCTCTCTTTCAACTCATCATCTTCATGGATACGTTCAGCAGTGATTAAATAGGTACGCATTAAATCTTCTTCAACTTCCACTGAGTGTTTTAATACTTCTTCAAGTTTTTCTTTTTCATGAGAGCGGGAGCCCATTTTTCTAGCCTCCTTTACTCATTAAAATCCCCCTAGTTCTTAGCTTTTATACTCTTGCTTTCGCCAGGTAAAGAAGGCAATGGTTGCAAGTCCTGTTGAAATCAAAGCAACTATCATAAATGAGTATACATGTCCATATTCTTTCCCGTAAAAACCCTCAATCACCTTGGAAAGGGAAATGACATTGATTGCTAAGAAAACAAAAATTGATAAAAAGGAGACTCGCTTCTTATCCATGACGATATTCCCTCCCAACAGCCAACACCTTTCCATCTTTCACTTCTAGAAGGATTTTCGGTAATTCTCTCTGTGGTGGTCCTGCGACTGGGTGACCATTGTTCACATCAAAATATCCTTTATGACAAGGGCAGAGCAATACATTATCTTTTTTCTCATAAAAGACCGGACATTGTAGATGTGTACACTTATTATTGTAAGCAACATAACGATCATCAGGAGTTCTTACTAGAACAGCTGGTTCATCTTCAGTTGGATAATTGAAATTTTTGGCCTCCCCAATCGCCAACTCATCTACAGACGCAATTTCAACCTGATTGCTATCCTCTTTTTCACTACGAACAGCTGAGATTATACCAAATGGGGTTGTTGCTAAGCCAAGCGCAACCGTTGTTCCAAAGGATGCTTTCAAAAACGCACGACGGTTTAGATTCACGTCCTCTTTTCGATTTAAATTTTCAACCAATTTCATCATATCTTGATCATTTGCTGACTGGTTGTTTTTCTTTCTATCCTCCGTCATCTTACAATCCTCCCGTTCAACTATCTATTTCTATTTAACCGTTATATTTTTCATCAATTTTCTGAGCAAGATTTAAGTATGCCCTCTCAAGCTGTGTGTCTTCTTTTGCAATAGATGGTGCATCATTAGATTCATTGGGCTCTTGGATTGGCAATTTCCCTAATAGTTCTACACCTAACTGAGAAGCAAGCTCTTCTCCTCCACCTTTGCCAAAGATAAAATATTTTTCATCACTATTTGGTGGTGTAAAATACGACATATTTTCGACTACACCAATAACCTCATGATTACTTTTCATCGCCATGCTTCCAGCTCGTTCAGCAACATAGGCTGCTGCTTTATGAGGAGTTGTGACGACAATTTCTTTGCTTTCTGGAATCATGAGATGCATATCTAGTGCAACATCCCCAGTTCCAGGAGGCATATCGAGAATAAAATAGTCGAGCTCTCCCCACAGAACATCCTTTGTAAAATGCTCAATCATTTTTCCTAACATAGGTCCGCGCCAAACAATTGGGTCATTCCCATTTACCAAAAATCCCATCGACATTAGTTTAATTCCTTTTGTTTCAACGGGGATGATTTTACCATTAAATGTTTTTGGTTTATAATCGATATTCAAGATTTTTGGAATACTAAATCCGTATATATCTAAATCAATAATGGCAACTGATTTTCCTAACTTTTGAAGCGCAAGCGCAAGATTCACTGATAAAGAGGATTTTCCAACTCCACCTTTACCACTTGTAACCGCGAGGACATTGCCTTTTAACATAAAAGCACCTCTTTTATCTATTTTTTTAGCTCTAAGATTTTACCCCTTAGTATGAGCCTTTCAGTTTCAAACATTCTTAGGTCGTGTATGGTCATTTTTTTCGAAGGAATAATAAAAACGAGCCGGCCCTAAAGAACTTAGCGCTCACCTTGGACCAGCTCACATTCACTTAACAATGCTTATCCTTACTGGGAATCTGTATAGACTCCAAAGAATTCCGGCACATAATCCCATTTATTTCCTTCTTGAGGTTTTTTCCCTTCAACAAGGTTCATTTGTGTACGTCTTCTTCTTAACTGTTGCATTTCATCGAAGTCGATAAAACGAATCGCTTCACTTGGACATACAGAAGCACACATTGGCGGGATATCATCTCTTGTACGGTCATAACACATATCACATTTGTACATTTTATTCTTTTCAAAGTCGAATTTAGGAATTCCAAATGGACAACCAAATGTACAGTTACGGCAACCAATACATTTCTCTTCCATTGCAGATAAAACAACCCCTTCTTCCGTAATTTGAATCGCATTGGCCGGACAAACACGAGCACATGCTGGATCTTTACATTGCATACATAGCATCGGGAAAGTTTGGCGTGATTCCGTAAAGTCGACGTATTCTACATAGTTCCGTTCTTTTGCATCATGGTCTCCACACTCACGGCAAGCTGCCTGACAAGCACGGCACCCGATACAGCGTTCAAATTCAAGATACATAATTTTATTCATTCTGGCCGTTCCTCCTTAGGAAAGCGGAGGGCCCTCTTCTTTCAAATGGCATGAAGAAAGCCTCTCACTTTGCTTTTTTACTTTGCAAGTTTTTCTAGTTTCACTGGACAAACTTTAAATTCAGGCATCCGTGAGATAGGGTCTAACGCCGGGCTTGTTAATTGATTAACTGCCAATTCTTTTCCCCAATGATAAGGAACAAATACGACATCTTTACGGATGGCTTTCGTTATTTTAACTGGGACAATCATGTCCCCACGCGGAGTTGTCAATTTCACTTTTTCACCATTTATTACTTGGTATTGACTAGCTAATTCTGGATGCATCTCGACAAATGGTTCTGGACATTGTTCTTTCAAGAAGCCCACACGTCTAGTCTGATTACCAGATAGGTAATGGAAAACCACGCGACCTGTCGTTAACCAGATTGGATATTCAGTGGACTTTACCTCAGCTGGACCTTTCCAATCACAAACTGCAAGATTTGCTTTCCCATCTTCTGTTGCAAACTTCTCTTTAAAGACGCTTGGTGAACCTGGGTGGTCTTCAGTAGGTGCTGGCCAGAATACTCCATCTTGCTCATCAATCTTTTCATATGTGACACCATAATAATCTGCTTTACCGCCTTTTGAAGCGAGGCGAAGTTCATTGAAGATTTCTCGTGGTTCACGGTATTGGAAATGTTTTCCCTTACCCATACGCTCAGCAATAAGACTCATAATTTCCCAGTCCGGCTTGGACTCTCCGATTGGTTCAACTACTTTTCGAATATGGATTACACGACCTTCGATATTTGTTGTTGTTCCTTCGTCTTCAGCCCAAGTTGTTGCTGGAAGAACAACATCAGCAAGTTCAGCTGTTTCTGAAAGGAAGAAATCACTAACAACCAGGAAATCTAGTTCTCTCAAAGCTTCATAAACATGGTTAATATTTGGTGAAGATACTACTGGATTTGAACAGATAACATGTAACCCACGAATTGTTTTATTTTTCATAAGATCAAACATTTCATAAGCAGATACCCCAGGTTTTGGCATTTCTTCTGGCTTGATTCCCCAAACTCCAGAGATATACTCAACTGCCTTTGGGTCCGTTAGTTTACGGTAGCCTGGAAGTAAGTCTGACTTTTGTCCATGTTCACGTCCACCTTGACCGTTTCCTTGACCCGTGAATGTTGCAACACCTGAAGCAAACTTTCCAATTTGGCCTCGAAGTAAAGCCATTGACGTATATAAGCTTACATTGTCTACCCCAGCAGTTTGCTGTTCAGCCCCACGAGCAAACATTACAACAGAACGTGGAGATTTTCCGAAGATATGAGCAGCTTTAACAATTTTTTCGACTGAAATTCCAGTAATTTTCGATGTATATTCAGGCGTAAACTTTGCCGTCATTTCTTTTAATTCTCCAAAATTATTGCAACGCTCTTGAACATATTCATTGTCCACATAATCATGTTTGATTAACAGATGCATAATTCCATTCGCTAAGGCAGAGTCTGTGCCAGGTAGTAGGTCCAAATGAACATCCGCTACCCTTGCTGTTGCCGTTTCACGAGGATCTGCAACAATAATTTTTGCGCCTTTGTCTTTTGCTTTCCAGAACCACTGAATACTTGTAGGATGACATTCTGCTGTATTTGAACCAGCCATGAAGAAACAGTCTGTGTGTTCTAACTCTGTCCACGGAAGAGTGGATCCTCGGTCCATACCGAGTGTTTTATTAAACCCACCAGCCGCAGAACTCATACAATAACGGCCATTATAATCGAGATAACGTGTTCCTAAAGCAACACGAGCATATTTACCGACTAAATAACACTTCTCGTTTGTCATCGATACACCGCCGTATACAGAAAGGCTATCTTTGCCGTAATTTCTTTGGAGTTCTTTATATTTATTCTCAATCAAATCAAGTGCTTCATCCCAAGAAGACTCTACAAATTGACCATTCTTTTTAATCAGTGGACGCTTAATTCGATCTGGATGGTCGACTGTTTGATAAGCTGTTACCCCTTTAGGGCACATTTTCCCTCTAGTTAGCACCCAGTCATAACGGGGTTCAACCCCAACCACCTTATTGGTCTTTTCGTTTACTCGTATATGCATCCCACACTGCATTCCACAATAACAACAATGTGTGGTTACTAATTTTTCGCCTTTACGAATCTGATTTTTTACGCCTTCCTTAACGAGAAACTGGCTCATATTCTTTTTCCTCCCCTAAGTCTTTCTTTACATCTTCTTCTATTCCATAAAAGTCATCTGTACGTTTTTTTCCAAAGCCAGAAATATGAATGCCATTATTCGTATTAACTGGACCATATGGATTTCCTTTTGGAGCTTCTAGATTCATTTGTTTTAAAGCGCGCATTCTACGTCGACATGCTGGACAGTAATCTGATAAATACGTCCCATCTGCTAGTTGTAGGTCAAAACTTTGCTGCTTTAAAATCGCTTGTACGTCTGCAATTTGGTCATCATTACTGTATGGTTGAGCACAACTTTTACAAGTCTTTGTGTCTACTTTTAATGTTTCTTGGTAACTCATCGGTACCGCAGTAGCTAGCGGACGAATTGGAACATGAAATAATTTACCGAACGGAAAGTACATCAACATTACGACAACTGTAATTTGATGAACCAGTGAAATATGTGGGTGCATCCAACCATCAAGGAACTTATACGAAACTGTAAGTGCTAATCCCGTTCCAGTTACGGCAAGTAAAATATATAAGGGTAAAAGGTCAAACTCAAAGCGCTGAGTAACTTTCACATCGTAGTCTCTGATTCGGCGGAACAAAGCCATTGAAACACCAATTAGTACCATAACTGCACCGATATTTAGCATGTTATAAAAGATTTCTGCTAGCCATCCATGAGCAGCCATTGTAATTAATGGGATATTAAAGGCAACCATTTGATACGTTTCAGGATCAACTAAATCAAAACGAAACCACCCAAACGTTAAACCGAAAGTAAAAGCAAACGAAATAATACAGCCCCATGAAATCATGATGTGTTGAATTCCGCGGTATAGTCCGCGTTTAAAGATGAATTTTTGCAAGAGGATGTTATCGATAAGAGTTTTAGTAATCGATTTGGCATTACGCTTCATTCGTTCTTTCGTGAATAAGTTTTTAACACTCCGTGTAGCTACCTTGTTTGTTGCTGCACGGTAAATCCAGAAACTGAAACGAATAACAAGGCCGATTGCAAAAACCCCAGTTCCAATCATATAACCCAATAAGGCCATATCTATATGAAGAAATTGTGAAGTGGATACCCACATTAAAAAGAACAAAATGACTATCGCAAAAAAGGAATACATACTAGTTTTTGAATAAAATGATTTTTCTAGTTTAAACATTGCGTTCTACCTCCTCGTGAGTTTCTTGAGTTCGAAAATCATCATACCATGCAGTTTTTGCCTACTTCGGTTTTAAATGTAAACACTTTGTGAATAGTGTTATATCAGCTATTGTTTGTGACTTTTATGTGACAACTTATTCAAGCATACGTTTGATTAATCTCTTCTAACGTCACCCCACTACTTCGTCATTTCATCTTCAATAAATCTATCTTTACTAAAGGCTCTTTCCTCAAACTTTGTTGCATTTCAGAGTAATTTCATAAAGAGGAGAAAAGAGCTTACAAACTAAGGAATAATGCCAAAAAAGCTTGTCTATCGTTAAAATCGGCTTTAGGATTCTAAACAACAATCATTACGAAATCAGCCTTACTAAAATACTAATTGATGAACGAAACTAGCGTATGTGAAGTACGTCACATCTTTTGTTTTTTCGACCTATTTTTGGTGTTGGGAATTTTTCACTGGGGAAGTTTGGAATCCCCCTAGAAGCTGGGAACAAACTCGCCTATACTATAAGTAAGGATTAGAAGGAGGTTTAGCTGAATGAATTTTCGTGCGTTTGTAGTCAATAAAAAAGATGAAGGCTTTACAGCGAATATCCAACAGGTCACACTTGGTGACCTTTCTGAAGGAGATGTAACCATAAAGGTTGCTTATTCAAGCGTAAATTATAAGGATGGACTTGCTAGCATACCAAACGGAAAAATTGTCCAAACCTACCCTATGATTCCAGGAATTGATCTTGCTGGAACCATCGTAGAGTCAAAAGATAGTCGCTTTAAACCAGGACAAGAGATCATTGCCACTAGTTATGAAATTGGCGTCTCCCATACTGGCGGTTACAGTGAGTACGCTCGGATTCCTGGTGATAGGATTGTGCCTCTTCCCGATGGGCTTACTCTAGAGGAATCAATGATATTAGGAACAGCAGGTTTTACAGCGGCTCTTTCTGTACATCGTCTCGAAGAAAATGGATTAAGACCTGAAAAAGGGAAGGTGCTTGTGACTGGAGCAACTGGAGGAGTTGGCAGTATTGCAGTCGCTATGCTTGCTAAACGGGGATATCATGTAGTCGCAAGTACCGGAAAGGAATCTGAGCATTCGTATTTAACTAGCATTGGTGCAGCTGAGGTGATTTCCCGGTCTGATGTGACCGGCGATAAATTTAGACCTCTCGATAAACAATTATGGGCTGCTGCAGTTGATCCTGTTGGAGGAAGCACCTTAAGCAGCATCGTAAGTAAGCTGCAGTACAATGGATCGGTAGCGGTAAGTGGGTTAACAGGTGGAACAGATGTAGCAGCGACCGTTTTTCCTTTTATCTTGAGAGGAGTAAATGTCCTAGGGATTGATTCTGTGTTCTGTCCAATGGAGGTTAGAGCAGATTTATGGAAACGAATGGCAACCGACTTAAAGCCTAATGAACTGCTTCAATCTATAAAAAATGAAATTACGCTTGAAAACCTCCCAACTGCTTTAGCTACTATATTAAAAGGAGAAGCTCGCGGTAGAACAATTGTAAAACTATAAAAAACTCCCAAATCAAAGCGCTCTTCCTAAATAAAATGGAAGAGCGCTTTGTTTTTTTCTGGATTCTCGTTTAACGACATTCTCTTTGTCATTTCCATGTCGTATTTCCCGAGAAATGAACCAATCATGTAGTTTTATTGACTAAAAGTCGAAAAACACTGTCGTCACAGTAATTAAATCGGCAATATCCTTAAAGTAATGCATAAGGGACGCAAGGTGCGGCCTGCGCTCCAAAATGCAGCAGGCAAACACTCTAGTTAATCATTTATTACTACTATTATAAGGATGAATCGCGGATTTCCGGATGACATAATTTAACACTTCCGAGAAGATTAGTCCCACGGCAATGGCTCCTGATATCATTAGTGCCTTAACACCTAGTGCTATGCCTGTATTGTAGTCATTTTCCACAAAATTCCTCATTGTATCGTATGCCAATCCACCTGGTACAAGCGGAATGACTCCCGCTACACTAAAAATAATCATCGGCATTTTATAATGCTTAGCAAATAGATGACTAATAAATGCAATAAGAAAGGATGCTGCAAGGGTCCCTAACACGGTCCCGTATCCATATGATGTTAGCAAATAGTACACAATCCAGCCTAACATACCTGATAATCCGCATTTTACTAAGGATTCTTTTGGCGCGTTGAAGATTACTCCAAATGCGGCGGATGCAATGAAGCTAGTAATAAGCTGTTCCAAATAAATCATGTCCGTCCCCCAAGTATTTATTGCAATGATAAAACAACAGCAATTCCCGACCCAATTGCAAATGCAGTCAGAAACGCCTCTGCTCCTTTTGACAAGCCAGACACCAAATGACCGGCCATCAAATCTCGAACAGCATTTGTAATCAAAAGCCCTGGTACAAGCGGCATTACTGCGCCGATAATGATTTTATCTAGCTCATTTCCAATCCCAATCAATAGAAAGATTGAAGAGCAGACGCCAATAAACACGGAGGCTAGGAATTCAGCGAAAAACTTTACGGGAATAAGTCGATGAAACAAAATAAATGAATAATATCCTGCCCCACCAGCCATTAACGCTGG
>Ga0182742_1001096_pt1 | contig 36696 bp, 31 predicted proteins | sample eDN5th37CBELigMG_FD_128880 | JGI IMG/M metagenome (GOLD analysis project Ga0182742, IMG submission 128880) | Enriched Miracle-Growth compost microbial communities from Emeryville, California, USA - eDNA 5th pass 37_C BE-Lig MG (version 2)... ... | reverse complement strand
TGCGCAAGTTCGTGCCGCATGACTTCTTCGCCGAAGCCCCGCGCGGGATCGAGGCCGGCGCGCAGGAACACGTGGCTGCCGGACGTGAGCGCTTCGGCGCCGAAGGCGCGCGTCATGGCCTCGCCCGAGCCGCCCTGATGCACGCGCACGTGCGAAAAGTCCTGCCCGAAACCGCTTTCGAACGCGGCGCGGGTATGCGCCGGAAGCGGCTGACCCTTGCCGACCGGAGGGATGACTTTGGGTCGGGGAGTCAGCTCGCGATCTGGCGCGGCGAGCGGCTGGGGCGCCTGCAACTCGCTGTACGGCTCCTCCTGGTTCGGCTCCAGCGCAAGCGGCGGTCCCTTGTCGATGTTCGTGAAGCTGCCATGGAACGCCGGATTCTTGAGCAGATCGTTGAGGCTCTTCACCAGGCTGTCGCGCGTGGCCGTGAAGCGATCGGCGATGAGAGGAATCACCTCGTCGCGCCAGTACACGTTCGGGTCGACGCCATGGGACACAATCGCGTCGGCGACCCGGGAGGTGAAGAGGTCGAGAAGGCCGCTGCCCTTCAGGATCGTCACGACTGCCTTGCCCTGGATTCCCAGCCGCCCGCCGACGAAGACCACGAGCTCGTCGAGAACGAACTGAACGGCGGGCCTGACGTCGACGATCCGGGCGGGCAGCTCCATGCGTGACAATCGATCCATCATTTCGCGGATGCGCAGCCCGAATCCCTGCTGTTCCGTGCCGAGTGCACGCTGCAAGGTGTCCTTGAGGGTCGTGTCGTTCTGCTCGCTCTCGCTCACCATGGCGAGAATCACCGAGAGGTTCTTCGCCGCCTCCATGAGCTCGTACACGTGGCTTGCAGCGAAGTGCATCGCGAACGACAAGGTCGGACGCGTCGAGACGAACTCCCGCGTGTCCTGCATCGGCTGCTGCACTTTCTCGCGCAAGCGGGAGAGCGCTCTTGTGAACGCGAGCCCCAGCTTCTTCAGCGCGGCGAACGTCTGTTTGAGCGCTCCGAACTTGCCCCGCGCTTCGGTGGGGCGTTTGTTGATCCACTTGTCGGATCCGGTGGAGCCGAGCTGTGTGCTCCGGGAGAGCGCTTCGTCGAGCGCAGGACTGCCGAAGAGGAGCAGCTCGAGCATCGCGCCGGGTTTGGCGATCTCGGAGAACTTCTCGACGAGCGCCGCGACCATCTCCTTCACGTCGCCGTTCACGACCTTCAGAAGGTCCTTGTAAACGTCGGAGGTCCAGAAGTCGGCGATGGCAATGGCGATCTTGCCCGCGGTGATGAACTTGCCCCAGCCGGGAATGAGCTCCGCGATGTCGACGAGGGTCTCGACGTACTTCTCGATCGCCCTCTGCACGTTGGCCATGGACTGGCCGAAAGCCCAGTAGACGGCGCCGCTGTACAGCTTCGCCATCATCACCTGGTCAGCGGTCTCCCCGCCGACGTCGAACTCGCGCTTGACGTTATCGTTCGCGTCGAGCTCCTCGACGTGGAACAGCCTCTTGCGGAATTCGGGCTCGAGCACGCCCGAACCGTCGGGCTTGAGAATCATCGGTGCGCCATAGCCGGTCGGAACTCTCGCGCTCCGGCTCGACTGCTCACCGAACGGGGGATGGTAGGCAAAGCTGCGGTAGATGGCGGTGATGCGGAAGCGCTCGCCGGTCGTCTCTCCGCCGAGGAACCCATAACCCGTGCGCGGATAGAGGATGGTGTTGATCGGCAGCGGATCGCTGAACTTCATCGCGACGCGCAGCACGCCTGCCTGGTCGTCTGCGACGTAGCCCGCCTTGAGCTGAACGGACTCCTGAAAGGCGCGAAACTTCTCCACGAGCGCGCGTAACTTCGGCGTGCGCTGATCGAGCCAGGAATCGGTGGCTTCCTCCGGAGGAAGGTAGGCTTCCCGATGAGTGGCCTTGAGCTTGCGCAACTCCAGCGCCGACTCCAGGCCCGCTTCCATCACCCCGAGATACTCTTCGACGATCGTGCCGAAGCGCACTTGTTCGAACGCCACCTCCATGTCGGGGGCGAGCTCGAGAAGGAGAGCGGCCAGATGCAGGCGTGAGTGAGCGGTCGGGCCGATGGAATACGTTTCGTGGCCGCTCGGATCCTTCTGCGCCTGAACATCAGCGTGGAAGATCGCCTGCCATTCCAGATACGCGCGCTTGATGAGATCTGCCTGCTGGTGCGCGATGCCTGCGAGCAGGCGGTCCTTGGCGTAGCGTGCGAGCTGCACGGCGATCCCCATCGCCAGCCGCTGCCTGTCGATACGGATGGCCTTGTGGAACAGTGGCAGCAGGTCGCGTTCCGCTGCGGAGTGGCGCTCCTTGAAGTAGGCTTCCACCTTGTTCAGATAGGCCCTGAGATCTTCCTCCGACAGTCGTTTGATCGCTTTCTCCGGATCGGCGGGATGCAGTTCGTTGCCCAGAAACTTGCGCAGGTCGCCGAGCCAGGCCGGGTCGTTCTTGTCGTCGTTCACTTTCTTGACGAGCGCCGGCGCCTTCGAGCCGAAGCGCTGAAGCGCCACGAGCTCGTCGAGGACGGTGATACTGCGCAGCATGGTGACGAGATGGGCGGGGGCCGGCCAGAGCCAGACATACGCGTCGCGGCCGGGTCGAAGTGGCATGAATCGCTCCATGCCGCGGGCGCTGGCTTCGACGTAGAACGGCTGCTTGTCGATGTTCTCCGCGAGCATCTCCGAGTACGACTTCTTGCCGGCCTTGCCCGCGAAATACGTTCCCAGCCAGGATCCCTCGTCCTTTGCGACGGACCATCGCTGCGGCTTGAGCCCGCGAGCCTCCATATCCTCGCGGACCTTCTTCGCCTGGGTTTTCACGATGTGGGGGCCGGCACTTCCGGTCGCGACCGCGCGCTTCTCGGCAGCGGCATCCTTGGGCAGCGCCAGCTCGAGGGCGGTCGCGAGCGCATCCAGATACTGCGTCCGATAGACGAGCAGATATTCGTAGGGGGTCAGCGGCTCCGAACCCTTGAAGGGATAGTTCGTGAAGTCGGAGACGATCTTTTCCGGAGACACTTCGCTCTGGTGCCAGACCTGGCCGGTTTCATCTGGCAGCAGGACGAGCACACTTTCGTTTTCGAGAACGGCTTCGAGAATCTGTTTGGCGGCGGCAATGGCCGACCGGAGTTTCAGATCGTCCGCGGCCGTGCCGATCTCCTGTGCGGCCAGAATCCGGTGAGCGGCGACACGATCCGCCGTGACGGGCTCCGTACCGACCTTCGGACTCGCGTCCGCGGCAAGGAAGAATGGATGCCAACGCCAGTTGAGGATGCGCTGCAGCTCGTCGCATGCGCGCACGATGAGGAGCCCCGCGATAACCTTCAGCCGCTCCTTCTTGCGAAACCAGTAGAGGAGCTTGTTTTCGATATTTTCAGATAGGAACGTCTGTAGTGCGACCGCCTGCTTGCGGGACCGGTCGACGTAGTCGGCCGGTATGCGGTTCTTCTTCGCATCCGACGCGTTCACCGCCTTCGCTATCGCGGCGAGCTTCGCGTCGAGTCCTATGTTGGCGGCGAGCTTCAGTTGCGCGGCACGCTGAACCTCGTAGTCCTCCGTCGACTTCGACTTGTCGGTCGCGACTTCGATATCGAGCTGGATGAAGTCACGCGTGAGGGTCCACGTGGCCTCCACTTCGTCGATGATGTCGATCACGTCGCGGCTCAGCGCCTCGAAGAAGGGCCGCCAGCGCTCGGTGAGAACCGGGGCGTCCTTCAGCTTCGTGGTGGCCAGACGTTGCGCCCAGCCGCGCAGATGTTCCACAAGCAGGCCGCGCTGGGTCCAGGGAGACGCTTTCTGGGACTGGGCTTTCGTCCGGGCGTTGTCACAGCCCTCGATCCTTTCCCTGTCGGCGAACGCGAGCATTTCGAGCCCGCGCATGTACCACTCGTTCTGGCTCAGCTCGCCGGAGGGAAACTTCCTCGCTTCATCCGAGTGCTCCTGGATGTTCTGCCACTTCTTGCTCCTCGCGCCGGCGTCTGGGTCCAGGTTGCGCAGGAGCGGGGGTGTTTTTCGCTCGAGCGGCTGCAGGAGGAACATCTCGATGAGCCGCAAGAATTCGCTGCGATAGAGCTTGAGATCGGCAAACCTGCCGATCGCCCGTTCGAACACGAAGGTGCCGGCGGAGAGCTTGACCAGCTCGTCCTCGAAGTCTTTCGAGTAGAACGTCGTGCGGATCCTGAGGCCGCCCTTGAAGTCGTCGAGCTCGATGAGCCCAACGGCGGCCGCGTGCGCGCCCACGGCCTTTGCGGTATCGAAGACGAGACCCAGCGCAGCGTCGGACCACTTGGTCATTTCGTTACGATGGGTCTCGATGTACTTCTCGATCTTCGCCCTGTCGCCGGCTATTGCGGACAGCTCGTCGGCCATGGCGCGAAACTTCGCGTCCTCCTGCTTGCCTCCGTGCACGGAGCGCATCTCGTCGAAGGTGGGCGCGCATTGCACGTCACCTGCACCGGTCACGGGTGTCACCGCAAGCCGGCCCTGCGAAGTGCGCCGGCCGGTTTGCTGGAGCACGTGCGCCACTTCGTGAGCGATGAGTGCGCGCCCTGCAGGGGTGAAGGGTCGATACTCGCCGGCGCCCATGTAGATGTGCGCGCCGCTCGCGAGCGCGCGGGCATGAAAGCCTTGGGTCACGCGGAAGGATTCGACGTCGCTGTGGATTCGCACGGTGCCGAGATCCGCTTCGAAGGCAAGCTCCAGATCTGCGCGGAGTGCGCTCGGAAGCGGCTGCCCGGGGCTGCCGGCGAGGTAGTGTCCGGCCGCAGGCGCCGGTGTCAGCGATCGGTGCAGGCCACGCTCGCCGCGAAGGAATAGTCGCGATGCCCTGTCCGCCTGGAGCTCGTGAGTCGCATGCGCTGGGCTCAGCATGCGAGCGCGAGCGGCGCTACCTCGAGGCCGACGTGCCTGAGCTACCGCCTTCATGACAGCACCCCGCCGGCGTGCGTGGGGTAAGGTGTGCTCGGGTCAAGCATCACCGCGAGCTCTCTTGCGGAAAGACCGGCGCCGTCCTTGGCCAACTCTCGCGCGAGCATCTGGCCGAGGAGCGCGGCATTCGGAACGGCCTGCGTGCGGCGCGCGCTGAACGCGGCAGAGAGCGCGGCGTTCTTGATCTGTGCGCCCGTCGCTTCGATCCGAGCTACTCGCAATAGCTCCGCGCGGTTCGTGGCGACGAAGGACTCGCCGAATAACGCGTGCGCCACCCGCATCCAGATTGCTTCGCGCGCGGCTACGTCCGGACGGTTGAACTCGATTGCATATCGGATTCGGCGGACGAACGCGGCATCGATGTTCGACTTGAGATTCGTAGCGAGGAGGACGATGCCGCTGTAGTTCTCCAGGGCCACCATGAGATGGCTGATGTCGAGATTGATGAAGTGGTCCTGCGCCTGTCGGGTGTCCTCGATGCGCTTTCCGAAGAGCGCGTCCGCCTCGTCGAACAGCAGGACGGCACGACGGCTTGCGGCGGAGGAGAGGACGCGCTGGAGGTGCTGGGCCGTCTCCCCAACCCACTTGCTGAGAACTTTGGAGATGTCCACACGGAGCAGCTCCAATCCAAGATCCGCGGCGATCACCTGCGCGGACATGGTTTTCCCGGTCCCAGGAGGGCCCGAGAGAAGTGCGATAAGGCCGCGCCCCTGCGGGTACAGGCGCGCAGCTTCCGCGGATTGCCAGAGACGCGCTCGTTCACGGGCTTCGAAGGTGAAGTCTTCGAGTCGCTCGCGCACAGCTTGCGGGACGACGAGGTCGTTCCACGTGAAGGGGCAGGGAGTGCGACGGGCGAGGTCGCCGAGGTCACCGGCGCTGTTCTCGCGAATCAGAGCGGCGGCTTCTTCAGCGTTCGAAGGCGCTGCCGCGGCGGCACGCGCGATTTCCCCCACCGAGGCTTCCATTCGTAGCGCGAGGCCATCGAGCGTTTCGCTGGGCCACTGTGATGCAGCCGGAAGTGTCGCGAGCCACAGCGCACGGCGCTCCTCGACGCCCGGTTCCGGTGGGCAAATGATGATGTCCCGCATGCGCGGATGTGGCGGCAGCCGATCCGTACCGAGGACGAACTGGACGGGAAATGCCGGGATTTCGAGCGGCCAGGCGTGCGTCGTGTCGGTGGCGTGCCAGCAGGGGATGCATTCATCCAGGAATGCCTGACGCTGGACTCGAATCGCGCGCTCGCGTGCGTCGTCGGGTGTGCCTGCCGGCCGCGCGATTTCGAGCGCGAGAAGACCGAGCTGACCAGCAAGAGCAGCGGCGAGTTGCTGCGCGCAGGTCATGTCTTCCGTGCAGATACGGATGCGCAGGCGCTCTTCAGCGCTGAGGCTATCTACGATGCGGCGCGCGTGACCCGCGATGTTCCAGGATGGCAGCTCGAACGTCGGATGCAGCGGGCGGACCCGGCCCACCAGATAACGATCCAGCTCGGGTTCTCCATTCAGCCATGCGATGACATGCGCGTCGATCGCGATTGCCGCCGTGCCCTCGATAAACGGTTGTTCGGTGACGATGCGCCAGAGGCGCAACGGCGACTCGCTCGGCAGATAAGCGCGCGGGGAAGGCCCGAAGCATTGGCTTAGGCCCATGACTGTGATGTGCCCGGGGAACACGTCACGGCTGGCGAGTTCGGCTCGCCACGCAGGCGATTGGGAAGCAGTCCAGAGCGCGGCGACGATGTCGCGCTCCAGGTCGGAAAGTCCGAAGAGCTTTACGAGCTGCAGGAGCCGGGCGTGCTCGAGTGGCGGCGAGGTGCTCGGCGTTCCCGCGAGGCGCGCGCGAAGCGTCTGTTCCCAGAATTCGCATTCGCTCGGCTGGCTCGCGTGCGGAGGTGGATCATCTGCGAAGGCACTGGGCTCCCGGCCGAGCCCAGTGGGCCCAGGAGCCAAGGCGGTGATCTCAGGAGCCGAAGCTGTGGACTCAGGAGCCAGAGCTGTGAGCTCAGGAGCCGAGGCTACAGGCCTGGGAACTGCGGCTGTGGGCTCAGGAGCGGGAGCCATGGGCGCACGAGCGGGCGCGGCGGGCTGAGCGCCCCGCGCAATCGTCCGCGCGCGTGCGGCTGCTCTGCGCTTCGGCTTCGGTACCGCGTTCACGGCGCCACCTCCCACCTCGGTTCGGACTCCGCGCCCCGCACGACCAGGCGGATCGGCACCAGCGTCCCGCTCGCCGTGCCGGCCGGCAGACGAAAGCGAAGTGTCGTAGTCGCCGCAGGTGGAGCGGCGGGCGTGAAGAACGTCCCCGCCGGCGGAGGATTCGTTGTCGATCGCATCAGCCGTTCGCCGCCTGCGAACAGCAAGATGTCATTTCCAGCGAGCATGTGCGGCTCGAACGAATCCACCGTGATCGTGCCGATGCCCCCAGCGAATCCCACGCTGAGAATGCGGGGGGCGATGGCAAGCGTCGCGGGGTTCGATTCGGCGTCGAAATCACGCGAGCTACCGTCGGGCAGCTTGCTTCGCATGGTTGTCCGCACGATTGCGCCGTAGATTCCCGGCAGAATCGGCTGCGCTCCCGCGGTAGCTTGTGCCGTGGCGGTCAGCACGCTCCCAGTCGTCGTAACGTTCCAGGATGCATCCACCGGGACCGGGTTAGCGAAGTCCCGGTGGCTGAGGAGAAGCTGCGTGGTATCGCCCTTCAGGTCCGTCCCCACTACCTCGAACGTGCTTCCGTAAGCGACTTCGGCAGGTGAGCTCACGATCTCGTGCGGCGTGATATCGCCCGGAATCGTGAACGCGATCTTGTTCCGCGTGCTTTCGATGTGCGGCCGGCCGCGCACGAACGGATGCACTCCGACCACGAGCACTCGGCCGCTGCTTCGGCGTATCTCATCCGGCTCGATCAACGTCGCGGAGACTTCGTAGTACGCGGCGAGGCGTGTGGGCAGGGATCCGCCTTGCCAGAAATTGGGTGCATCCTCAGGCGGTTTGGGAAGCAGCAGCACGCGCAGTCGGTTGTTCCGCCCGCGCATGCCGGTTGGCATGAGAAGCTTGGGGCCGCTGGTCGTGTCGACGGTCGTCGTGTCGTCGATCATCGCGTAGTCGTGAAGGGTCTTGAGCGAAAGGCCCATCACGAGCTGATCCGCGAGCGCACGGTCGCGCGGTTGGGCGGCATTGCTCTTCGGGCAGAGCAGATAGAAGAGCGACACGCCCATCGGCTTGAAGCGCAGCGGTCGTGCGTCGTCGGTCTGCCAGTCCTGCGCCTTTGTGTGCGCGTCCTCTCGAACGTGATACAGGTAGAAGCTCAGCGCGTGCGAGCCCGTTGTGATCCCTTCCGGCGGGGCGGGCTGAACGTTCACGGGCGTGGCGGCGGGCCAGTCTGGATACAGCGGAAGGCGTTCCTCGAGCAGTGTGAGGAAAGTGCGAGTCACGAGGCTGAGATCGAGCAGCGCCACGATGAGCTCTCAGAGCTGGCCCAGGCCGAAACGAGGCGAGCCGCCGCCCGGGACCGACTCGTCTCCGCCGCGAGATGCTCGCCGTTCGATCACGATGACTTCGCGGGTTTCGATGGTTGGGCTTGCACGGCGCGCGGGTTCTTCTGCCCGTCGCGCGGCTGCGGGAGGCGGGGGTGTCGATGTCTCGGGCGCCGTGGAAGTTGGACGCGAAGCGGGCATCTGCCGGGGCGGCTCAGCAGTCGGTGCCACGACCTGCGCTGGAGCCTCGCGGAATTCCTCTCGCGGCGGTGGCGGGGCGGGTGGCTGAAGCGACGGCGCAGGCCGGCTTCCGATCGCCGGTGGTGTGGAAGAGGGCACCTTCACGCCCAACCCGCGCATGAAGCGGTCGGCGATCTCTAGCGGTGGCGCTTCGTCAGCTCCTTCGGCTTCATTCAATGCGACGGGCGCAGACGCCGGAGGGCTCGCAATTTCGCGGACGATTTCACGCACAACGCCTGGCGCGGCTTGCGGCCCTTCTTCGCGACGTGCGGCCGCCGGAGGCTGCACGATGCGCTCCATCGACACGGGCGCGGCTCGTTCCGGCTTTTTGAGAACGCGGCTGGTTGTCACCGCTTCGGGGTGATCTCGCTCGGTGCGCGCCTCGGCAGCCGCGGGCGGCAATGGCGGGGTCCGCGCCGGCGGATCCAGCGCCCACTCCGCAACGTTCTCGAACGGATCCGCGAGTGCCGCGCCCGGCTGTTTCGCCGGTTGCAGGAGGGCCCGGCGGATGAGCCGCTCGAAGTAATTCATCGCCATGCCTCCCTCCGCGCGGCTACCCGCGAGTTGAGATTGTCGATGGCATTGGCGAGCTGGCGGCGCGTGCTTCGCGCAAGCGAGAGGATCTCGCTTAGAGACCATCCGTACGCGCTCGCGAGCAGGTGGACTTCTGCCAGAAGGTTCTCCCGCTCGTTGATCAGCCGTTGAAGCACGAACGACTGCAGGTCGAAATGAGCACTCTGCTCGTGCCCGCAATCCGCGCAGCTCGCCGAGAGCTCCAGGTCGATGATTGGCGCGGCGGCGTGGAGCGCGTCACTGGCCGCTTCGAGAGCAGCTTTCCTCGCAGCGTCACTGTCTGCTTCCAGCGCAGCGTTTCTCGTGACATCGCTCGCCACCGCCGCGAGCGCTTCAGCAGAGTAAGCCCCGCAACTCTCAGCAAGTCGCTCCGCACCCGTGCGCGGATCCCGCGAAGCCGTTTCGATCTCCTGCGCGAGCCGCGGAATCTGCAAAGCCACGCCGCTCGGATGAACGACCCGCCCCCGCCCATCCGCGTCCCACGACGATTCCAAGCCGCACAGGTATCGCTGAACAGCGGAAAGCTCGAACGACAAATCGAACAGCTGCTCGCAACGGCTGCATGTGAGCGTCGTAACGATGCGATCCCCCCAGCAGCGACGGTGGAGCGCAGCCAGCAACGCGTCGCGGTCAGATGCCACGAGTTCCGAGGCAAGGAGTCCCGAAGCAAGTCCCGAAGCAAGGCCCGAATCACGCGGGCCGCTCCTGATCTCCACGCCATCGAGCAACCGTCCGAGCAACGCGACCGCGCTCCGCGTATCCACTCCATCGACCGCGATCTCATCCGCCCCGCAAGGCTCGCGCAGCGACACCACCGCCGGCAGAGCCTGCGGGGGATGCCGCAGCGGTACGTGCTCGGTTCGCACGGCGGGACTGCCTTATGACCCGATCAGGTCTCGACCGGCTCGGGCACGTCCGTGTCGCGCTCCCAGCCCTCGTTCTGAAGCACCATGTGCTCGATCGCGATCGCGTGCCCGTTGGCATCGAGCTCCGGCAGCGCCTGGTACTCCGACACCCAGCAGCGATACACCTTGTACGCTTTCGAGACCTTGCCCTGCTCGTTGAGCAGCTCGATGATGATGTCGCGCCGGAAATTCTTGAGGGAGATCGCCATGTCTCCCTGCGTGCTGTAGATGAGGTTCGCCCAGGCTTCGAACTCCGGATCGTGCGTCACGCCGCGTTCGAGCGTGATGGGCTCGAATTTCCACAGCGACGGTGACACGCGCGACGTGCTCGGGTCTCCTCCTTCGCGATGGGTCACGACCTCGGTCGAACGCTTGAGCGCCGACACCTTGGAGACGCCCGCGACGTAGCGCCCCTGCCACTTGATCCTGAATTTCATGTTCTTCAGGGGATCGAAGCGGTGCGTGTTGACCGGGAATTGCGGTGCTGCCATGAGTCGGGTCTCCGCGTCAGGTCTGGATCTGGCCGGCGATCTGCTGCAGGTACAGGATCACGAACTCGGCCGGCTTGAGCGGCGCGAATCCGACGATCACGTTCACGATGCCGAGATTGCGGTCGTTCTGGGTCGTGGTGGTGCTGTCGCAGCGGACGAAGTAGGCGTCGCGTGACGTGGCACCCTGGAATGCGCCCTGCCGGAAGAGGTCGTGCATGAACGCGCCGACGTTCAGGCGAATCTGCGCCCACAGCGGCTCGTCGTTCGGCTCGAACACCGCCCACTTGAGTCCGCGATACAGGGACTCCTCGATGAAGTTCGCGAGACGCCGGATGTTCGAGTACTTGTACTCGGAGCCGAAGCCGTCGTCGCCATCCATCGTGCGCGCGCCCCAGGACACGATGCCGTTCGGGAAGTTGCGAATCGTGTTGATCCCGCGTGGGTTCATGATGCCGTTCTCGGCGTCCGAGAAACGCCGCTCCAGGCCGACGATTCCGCGCAGGTCAGCTTCGATGCCGGCGGCTGCTTTCCACACGCCGCGAGTGCCGTCGATGCGGGCCATGAGGCCTGCGATCGCGCCGCTCGGTCCGACAGCGATCTCCTTCTCGCCCTCGCGGATGAGAAGGTTCGGAAAGTAGAGCGCGCTGTACTTCTTCGCGAGGCCGACGCGCAACGTGTTCACGCCGCTCGCCGCGTTGGTTGCGGCGAGGTGATCCGTCCATTCAATCGGCGGGTCCATGAGCAGGAATGCCCGACGGCGCTCGCAGAAGTTGGAAGCCGGTCCCCACAAGGAGCGCGCGAGCGTGCTCGTGTGCCCGTAGTCTCGGGGCAGAACCAGCAGGTTGAAGAGGTCAACTTCGCGATCGATGATCGTGTAAGCCGCTTCATAGTGCTGCGGTTTCGGCGCGGTTCCCGGAGTGCCGAGCGCTCCGCCGGTATAGAACGACCCGGGCGGCGGTGGCGGCGCGCCCAGCACGTAGTAGCGAACGTTCTGCACGGGCTGCTGCCCAGCCACGCCGAACACGTTCGGGACGGGGCCGTAAGGAGGTGCGATGAATCCGGCCTCCAGTGTCGCGGTCGTCAGATCCGCGAGATCACCTGTGGCAATCACTGCGAGGCGGTGACCCCAGACTTCCGCAGACCATTTGAAAGTGGAGTCAGCCGCACGTTGTCCGTTGATGGCAGCTGCGATCAGAGAGAGCTTTTCTCTCACGCCGTCGCGCCCGTCGTTCTGATTTAGCGCGGCCTCACTTTGGTACATGCGGGGAGAGTTGATCGCGCCGGAGCTTGTCTGCAGCGCATTCGGCGCAGCGAGCGGAATCTCGATGCCGGCGACCTTTATCGCGTTGACCGCGCTCTGCTGGACGGAGCCGAAGTTCGTGTAGGCGTTCGGCGAAACGCCGAAGTCCGCCCGGGTTACGACGCCGTTGGGCGCAGGCCGCCGCGAGCCGTAGCGGAAGTATTCGATGCCGCCCTGAGCAGTCCCCAGCATCATGGGGGCCGCGAGGTCGTCCGGCGAGGTGGACGGCTCGATGTAGACATCCGCGCCCGGAGCCGGCACGTCGCCGGCGATGGAGAGCATGCGAGTGGTGGCATTGTCCTGGCCGGCGGGTCCGTCCGGTCCATCCAGGAAGGTGACTTTGATCTTGGCGCCCGGTTGGAGCTGCGCATTGATCGTGTTGGTGAGCAGCGTTTCGAGAGCCGCCACACTGGCCACCGGTAGAGAGGGGATGACGCTCGACAGGTCGATGAGCGCCGGCGGACGTCCGCCGACACTCAGCCTGAACTTGTTTCGAGTCGGAGTGAGCAGGGCGGCGAACTGGGCCTGGAAGATGGTGTTGTTACGCGCGGAGATCGCAAAGCCGGAGATGCTCGTGCCGTTGGCGAGCGGCGCTGTCACCGCGACGTCGTCCAGCGTGATGAGAGTCGATGCGAGATTGACGACATCCTTGAAGTAGCGCGGATGCGTCGGATCCATGCTGAGGTTGGTGTAGTACTCGAGCTTCGTCTTCTGAAGGACGCCGCCGCTCGCCGCGGCCCAGCGGAACACCTGAAGGTTGAAGGTCCCCTCCGGCGTGGGCGTGTTGTAGTCGATGCCCACGCGGATGTCGTTGCCGAAGACGCCGGCCGATTTCGCGGTGACCTTGATGGATGGCTGGCCCGCTTCGTCGAGCATCGTGACGGTTGCGGGAGTTGCTCCGTCCGCGATGCGCATGACGTAGCAGTCACCGCCGCCGTTGTCGAAGAACAGCTTCACCGCCCGTGGCAGGTCGCTGTCGGTGCTGTCGAGCGAGAAGTTGCGCTCGAAGTCGGCGAAGCTCAGGCATCGCACCGGCTTCAGCATTTCGCCTTGCGCCGTACGGCCGATGAACATGCCGATGGCGGTAGCCACACCCACGATGGTGTGAACACCGCTCGACAGCTCCTGAATGTAGACCCCGGGGTAGGTCACTGTGACTGCCATCTTGATCTCTCCTAGGCGTTGGCGGCGGACCGCTCAGGTGCCCGGCGGCTCGGATGAATACGTGTCGGCATAGCGTGCGAGGGCGTCGTTGAGGGAGTCGGCGAGGCCGCGTGCGAAGACGGGGTTCGTGATGACACGCGTGTGCATCTGGGCCTGTTCGCCGTCCGCGAACTGTTCGCCGAACTCGACCACCATTTCGAATGCGTTGAAGCCGACCCGAAAGACGTTCGCGTACCGGCCGATGCTTCTCGCATGAGATACAGGCTCGTCAGTCGCGCTTTCGCTCATCGGGCTCTCCGCAGGGGAAGGGCCGGCGATGCGCGATGGCGGCCGGCTGTGGTGTGGTTGATTGCTGGTTGCAGTGATCGCACTGGTCGGTGGAAAGCACGCGCCATGCCATCGCAGGGATGACGCGAGAAGGTGTGCGCAAGTCGCTGAACGGATTGCCGCTGCAGGATCGCTAGGGAAAGGCGCGCGAGAGGTTGCTGTAACAGGTGGTGATGCGACCGCGCGCGTCGCGCGGAGGCTTAAATATTGCGTGAGGCGAAGAGGATCGACGGGAATAGAGTGGTGTCACACGCGCTGTAACAGCCTGTGACAGTCGATACAGTGATCTTGCCGGTGCAGTCGATGCGGCTAAAGCGAAGAGGCACCGATCAGCTGGGGTGCTCGTCCCCTTTGATCCCGTACTTGGCCATCTTCCGATACAACGTCATCCGCGACCATTGCAGCTGCTCGGCCGCGCGGCACTTGTTCCACTGAGTCGCGAAAAGCGTGGCGACGATCCGCTCGCGCTCGGTGCAATGGCCGTTCGATGCTCCTCCGGTGAGCAACCGGGCGAGGTTCGGCGGCAGGTGCTGCACTCGGATCGGCCCGTTCGGGGGATCGATGAACAGCGCCTCCACCACGTTGCGCAGCTCGCGCACGTTGCCGGGCCATTGATAGCGCATCAGGCAATCCAGCGTTTCCGGGGCAAAGGCGCCGAGCTCCGTGCCGGTGCGCCTTGTGAGCTCGCTGACGTAGTGAGCAATGAGAGCAGGGATGTCTTCCCGCCGCGCGCTGAGCGGCGGCACGTGCACGCGTGCCACGTTGAGCCGAAAGAAGAGGTCGCTGCGGAACTGCTTCCGCGCCGTGAGCTCCTCGAGATCCTGATTCGTCGCGGCGATGACGCGAACATCGAGCGGCTGGCTGGCGCGCGCGCCAAGCCTGAAGACTTCGCGAGACTCCAGAACCCGCAGCAGTTTCGCCTGCGCGGCGGCGGTGAGCTCGCCGACTTCGTCGAGAAAGATGGTGCCGCCCTGGGCGAGAGAGAGCTTCCCTTCGTAGGCGCGCTCCGCGCCTGTGAAGGCGCCGCGCTCGTAGCCGAACATTTCGCCCTCGAAGAGCGTGTCCGGCACGGTGGAGCAGTTGACGCAGACGAGGCGCTTGTCGCGACGCGCGCTGTGCGAGTGAATGTAGTGCGCCAGGTTTTCCTTGCCCGTGCCGGTGGGGCCGGTGAGCAGCACGGTGGCGTCGGTGCGGGCCACTTTCTCGGCGTACGCGAGCACAGACCGCATCGCATCGCTGATGCCGATGAGCGGACGCTCGGATTGGCGCGCTGGCATGCTGTTCACAAAACGAAGCACCTGAGCCGGATTCTTCTCGGCGGCAGCGCCGCCCCCGGCTTCGTCCCCCCGAAGATTATTCGTCGCGCGTGCCTGTGTAACCTGTGCGGGATTACAAATGAGTCGCCGGCACGAAGAAAGTGCACGTCCCTGACGTATCACTGTCGTCAGGGGCGGGATCATCGCATCACTGTCGGGTGGGCGGGCGCGGTGGCAGTGCACGGTTGACTCGATTCCACACCCGAGCCGGGGCGAGCAGCCGCGGGCGCGGACTTTGCGGTTTCTTATGGGGTTAGCGGCGATTTCTCCATGCGCTCGTGATCCGGCGGGCGTGCATCGAACCTGTGCGCTTGCTGGTACAAGTCGTCGTCGAAGCAGCCGCGGCGGCTGGCGGTTGATCGGGACGAGCTGCAGGTTGGAGGGAGCTCGCGGCCAGGCTTCGGTGACGAATCGGCCTTCTGGTTGGAATGTGGGGGATTGCGTATCGCGTGCTGGGGACGCCTGTTCGTGCCTTACAGGCACTGTGAGGACGTTCAGTATTGTCCGGACGGCCAGTGATCAGGTTCGTGTACGACTTGCGCTAACTTGCTGACGCCATTGCATCACCGTTACGCTCACGTCAGCCATCGCTCTGGAATTGGAACAATCTCACCCTGGATGCGTCACGCCGGTTGTATCGGAGTGTTGATCGCGGCTCTCCTCACTGCGCCTGTGATTGTGGGGTGCGAGCCGACGGAATCGGAGGGGCGAGATATCACAATCACCCTCAAACCCGACGGTGAGCACTGCGCGGTGCGCGCTGCCACCATTCTGTGCGCTGATCTGGCAGCGCATCTGCGCACCCAGCTGAAGCTGCCGCGAGAAACCAGGATCCAGCTGCAGGCCGGAACTGGTGCTTCTTATGAGGCGGTACGCAAGGTCTTCGAGATCATCGAGAAGTCAGGATTCAACTACGCCGTCGGATATCTGACAGAACCCGCATCCTCCGAGGGGGAATGAGGACCACGGGAAAGTGGAAGCCCGGACTCCGTGCCGGGCCGCAGGAAGCGCGGCGGGCGGGGCGATGATGCGCCTCGCCGAATGCCCGTTGTCCGGGCCTGTGTCCGCCGAAGCGACTTGCCGCCGGTTTCACGAGATCGGATTCGCGATCGTTCCGGATGTGATTTCGCCAACGGATTGCAGCCGGTTGCTGCCTCTCATCGAGCGGCCCGCCGAGGGTCGAGCCGGCTCACGCGCGATGCTGCGGATGGATTGGTGCCGCGAGCTAGCGCTCGCCCTGAGCAGGCACCCGAGTATCGCCCCGCTGCTGCCGCCGGGTTCCGTCCCCGTCCAATGCACGCTGTTCGAGAAATCCGCCGAGAAGAATTGGCTCGTCGCCTTCCATCAGGATCAGAGCATCCCCGTCGCTGAAGCTACCGACTCCCGAGGTCGCACCGGCTGGTCCGTGAAGGACGGACTGACTTTCGTGCAAGCGCCACCCGATGTCCTCGCGCAGATGGTGGCCTTGCGATTGCAGCTGGACGCGCCGGACGGAAGCGACGGAGCGCTCCGCGTGATCCCCGGTTCCCACCGAAACGGGAAAGTGCTCGAAGCGGAAATCGACCATTTCCGCGCTGCGCAAGCCGAGGTCACCTGCAGGGTCGAGCAGGGCGGTGTGCTCGTGATGAGGCCGCTACTCCTGCACGCTTCCTCGAAAATCGTCGGCAGCCAACCGCGTCGTGTGCTCCATTTCCTTTTCGGTCCCGCCGCTTTGCCTCATGGTCTGCGCTGGCCGGAATGTTGAAAGGGCTTCCGATGCTGTGGGTTGTGGGCAGCGCGCTCTGCATTGTCCTTATCGTGCTGGGGCTTCTGGCTTCCCTGAAAAAGAAGAAGCCCGACGGCACTGGATGGCCGGTATTTGCGAAACGCCTTCTTTCAGAGAATGAGCAGGTACTGTTCGGGCGCCTTTTGCGAGCCGCGCCGGGGCATACCGTGCTTGCGCAGGTGGCGTTGTCGCAGATGGTCGCGGTGAAGAAGGGTGCGAACTACGCGGCCGTCTCCAACCGGTTCTATCGACTCGTCGCCGACTTCGTGATCTGCAAGCCGGACTTCTCAGTACTTGCGGTAGTGGAGTTGGATGATCGCCGCCACGACCGTCCGCGCAGACAGGATGCGGACCGGCGCAAGACCGAGGTCCTCGAAGCGGCTGGCATTCCAGTAATTCGCGTGAATGCAGCTGCGCCACCGGCGGAAGCGGAACTGGCCCGGATGCTCACGGGAGGGGATGCGGCGCCCCGCGGCGCTCGGCGGCTGGAGAGGCAGCGGCCCTAAGGACGTTCGTCGCCATCGGCTGACCGCTGGCGCCGTCTGCTGACCTCCGCCGGCGTCCGAGTATCTCCACAGCGTCCGCGGCAAGAAAAAATCTCGGGACTTGTCGGATCGCTATCCCCCGATCCGTCCTTCGTGAATAGCTCAGCTCGCGCGCTGTCCGTGCGGGCGCGAGCCCATCAGGGGAATCAAACATGAAGTACCTACTAACGTCGGCCGGCATCAAGAACCGCAGCATCTACGCCGCGCTCCTCGATCTCCTGGGCAAGCCGATCGCGGATTGCAGCGCCCTGTGTATTCCGACCGCTGTTTATGGGCATCCGATGATCGGCCCTCGCCAGGCGTGGAATTTCATCGCTGGCAAGGAGCCCGAGTGCCCTATGTGCGAACTGGGCTGGAAGTCCTTGGGCGTGCTGGAGCTCACGGCGCTGCCAAGCATCGCCAGGGAGCGCTGGATGGCCTGGGTACAGGAGACAGACGTCCTGCTGGTGAATGGCGGCGACGCCGTGTATCTGGCTCACTGGATGCGGCAGTCAGGGCTCGCGGACCTGCTGCCTTCGCTCCACAACACCGTCTGGGTGGGGCTCAGCGCCGGGAGCATGGTGATGACACCGCGTGTCGGCGAGGAGTTCGTCGAGTCGAAGCCCTCCATCACTGGTGACGACATGACGCTAGGCGTCGTCGACTTTTCGATCTTCCCGCACGTGGACCATCCTGCCTTGCCGGAGAACACCATGGCCGCCGCGGAGAAGTGGGCTGCGAGTCTCGGAGGCCCGGCATACGCGATCGACGATCAAACCGCGATCAAGGTGGTGGATCGTGTCGTCGAAGTCGTCTCCGAAGGACGTTGGAAACGGTTTGGTTAGTGGATCGCCAGAAGCCGGATGTGCTCCCGATCCACCTGGTCCCGGTCTCGCACGAAAGTGGAAGGGCTGGCGTTCATGGGGTAGGGGCGAGCCCGGTTCGCGTCAGAAGTCCGTGAGGAGAAAGTCCATCGCTGCGAATATCGCTTCGCGTTGCTCGGCGAGGCTTCCAGTCGCGGGACCAAGATCATTCCGGGAGATGCCGGCAAGCTCAGGCGTCATGAGCATGTAGCTTTCGCCTTCGAATTTCAGAACGGGCATGAGGTGGCTCACTGGCTTTTTGGCCAGGGCCGCCGCTTTGCTGAGTGGAATGACGACTCGTGCAGGTCGTCGAGGAGATCCGATTGCACGTCCACGAGCAACGGGAATGTTGCCTTGGAGCGCGGATTCTTGTTTCGATAGACGGTGAACTGCGCCATCAGAATCGCCGCACGTCGTCCGAGAACACTCCGTGCTTCTCAACGTGCTCGTTGTACGCCTTGATCGCTTCACGATTCTCTTCACGCCACTTCCTGCGTTTGGTGGCCGCAAGCTCCTCCGTCAGCGCACGTTCGAGCGTAGCGGAGAGATTGACGCCAGCCTCACGGGCAGCCGCGAGCAGGTCGCTGCGGACGCTTACATTCGTAGCGCGCTTTGGAACTGCTGCCGTGGAGCTTCGGCGGGTCATATATTGGTCCTCCAGGATGCGCACACTATGCCACAGCCGCATGCGCATCCCCAATGCGCACGACACTATGCGAATAGTGTCTCGGCGCGCCACGTCCAGGGCTGGGCTGAATGCCCCGGGCCCGAACGCCTCCGACCGACGCTACCGCTTAACTCACGATCGGCCGGTTGTGCCCATGGCGATGCACATGCAAGCGACCGCTTCGGCACTTTGACGATGGGATTCGGGCTGTGGACTTGCCGACGTGATTTGATGGTTGCCGGACTTCTTTGAACGAAGCCCGAACGGCAAGTGGCTCCCCGGGTTGGAATCGAACCAACGACCAACGGATTAACAGTCCGACGCTCTACCGCTGAGCTACCGGGGAACGGGGTGGGAGCCGCGAAGGGCGCGCATTGTCGTGGGAACGGGCGGAACCGTCAAGGAATCAGTGTGTTCCGCTGGTGGATGAAGGGGTTCCGGGCGGGTCTGCATCACGTTTCTGGGGCGGGAGAGGGCGCAGCTGCGGCTTTTTCGGAGCCGCGTTCGGCTCGCGATCAGCGTGATGGCGCTCGCCTGGAGCGCGGATGCGCACGCTTGCGAGGCGCGGGTTCGAGGGCATGCGGGCGCGACATGAAGGTTGGCGCCAGCGCGGCGCCGACCGGTTCGCTCGAGAGGGCCTCAGCCCGAGAGCCGCTTCCGCGCGAGCGAACGCCCCGGCTGCCTTCGCGTGAGCGCAAGCCCGGCCACCCGCGTGAGCGAAAGCCCTCGGCCCGCCCCCGGGTCAGCAAGACCCGCGCGCCCCGCAGCAGCGAAACCCCGCAAGGGATCAGGCGGTCTTCGCCACCCGCTCCGTCGTAAGCACCTTCCGCATCCGATCCACTGCCTTCTCCAGCGTCTGCATGCTGCAGGCGAAGGACAGGCGGATGTGGCCCGGCGCACCGAAGCCACCGCCTGGCACCACGGCGACGCCGCCCTCGTTGAGCAGCAGCTCGGCGAACTCGCCGTCGTCACGGCAGCCTTGTGCCGAGATGGCCTTGGACGCGTCCGCGAACGCGTAGAACGTGCCGGCGCCCGGCAGGCAGCTGATCCCAGGCAGCGAGTTCAGGCCCGCCACGATGAAGTCGTGCCGCTGCTTGAACGCCTCGTTCATCTTCGCGACGCATTCCTGATCGCCGGCCAACGCAGCAATGGCAGCCTTCTGCGAAATGCTCGACGCATTCGACGTGGACTGCCCCTGAATGGTCGACATGGCCGTGATGAGCTCCTTCGGCCCACCGCAGTACCCGATGCGCCATCCCGTCATCGCGTACGCCTTCGAGACGCCGTTGATCGTGACGGTGCGGTTGTAGAGCTCCGGAGCGACCGTGAGCAGGCTGCAGAACGGCTCGCTCGCCCAGTAAATCTTCTCGTACATGTCATCCGTACCGATGACGATGCGCGGATGCTGAACGAGCACATCCGCCAGCGCGCGCAGCTCGGCGCGCGTGTACGCAGCACCCGTCGGGTTGCAGGGGCTGTTGAGCAGCACGAGGCGAGTCTTCGGCGTGATGGCCGCAGCGAGCTGCCGCGGCGTGATCTTGTACCCCTGAGACGCACCGGCGAACGGCGTGACGGGCAACCCATCCGACAACAGCACCATGTCCGGGTACGAAACCCAGTAGGGCGCCGGGATGATCGCCTCGTCACCCGGGTCCAGCACGGCCATGCAGAGGTTGTAAATGGTCTGCTTGGCCCCAGAAGAGACCAGAATCTGCGAGCGGTCGTACTTGATCGCGTTGTCCCGCTCGAACTTGGCGATGATCGCGTCCTTCAGCTCGTTCACGCCGTCCACGTTCGTGTACCGCGTGAATCCGCCCTTGATGGCATCGATACCCGCCTGCGCCACGTGCACGGGCGTGTCGAAGTCCGGCTCCCCGGCGCCGAGGCCGATGACGTCTTTGCCCTCCGCCTTCAGGCGGGCGGCGCGGGCGGTAACGGCGAGCGTGGGCGAGGGCTTGACGCGCTGAACGCGTCGCGAGACAGATAGAGTCACGTGCGAGACCTGCAGAAGTGGGCTGGGTGAAACGGCCCGCTATGATAGTTAATTGGCCAAAATCGGTCGAACCGATTTTTGGCCGGACCCAACACCGTTTCCGGCCGTCAAGGACGTGACTTTGACGGCCTTTTCAGCCTGTCGGGCTGTGCAAGGCGCGAGGACTGATTTCGCATGGAGAAGTATCCCTTCAAGCTCGAGGCGGCGTATCAGCCTGCGGGCGACCAGCCGCAGGCCATTGACAAACTCGTCGAGGGCCTGGAGGCGGGTCTGGCGCACCAGACGCTCCTCGGAGTGACGGGTTCAGGCAAGACCTACACCGTCGCGAACGTGATCCAGCGCGTGCAGCGCCCAACGATGGTGCTTGCGCATAACAAGACGCTCGCAGCGCAGCTTTACGGCGAGTTTCGCGAGTTCTTTCCGCACAATGCGGTGGAATATTTCGTCTCGTATTACGACTACTACCAGCCGGAGGCGTACGTCCCGTCCACGGACACGTACATCGAGAAGGATTCCTCGGTCAACGAGCACATCGAGCAGATGCGACTTTCCGCCACGAAGGCGCTGCTGGAGCGGTCGGACGCCATCATCGTCGCCACGGTTTCCGCCATCTACGGCCTCGGCGATCCGCGCACGTACCACTCGATGGTTCTGCACCTCATGCGCGGGGACAAACAGGATCAGCGCAAGCTGCTCCGGCGTCTCGCGGACATGCAGTACACCCGCAACGAGCTGGATCTCACGCAGGGCACGTATCGCGTGCGCGGGGACATCATCGACATTTTCCCGGCAGAGTCCGAGCGCGAAGCCATTCGCGTGGAGCTCTTCGACGATGTGATCGACTCGCTCTCCATCTTCGATCCGCTCACCGGCGCCGTCTCCCGCAAGGTTCCGCGATACACCGTGTATCCCGGCACGCATTACGTCACGCCGCGCGATCAGGTGATCGGCGCGGTGGATCAGATTCGTGAGGATCTGCGCACGCGCCTGCGCGAGCTGCGCGAAGCCGGCAAGCTCCTCGAAGCTCAGCGGCTCGAGCAGCGGACCATGTTCGACATGGAGATGATGAAGGAAGTCGGCTACTGCGCCGGCATCGAGAACTACTCGCGGTATCTCTCGGGCCGCGCGCCGGGCGAGCCGCCGCCGTGTCTGTTCGATTACCTGCCAGACAATGCGCTGTTGATCATCGACGAGAGTCACCAGACCATCCCGCAGCTCGGCGCCATGTACAAGGGCGACCGTTCGCGCAAGGAAACGCTGGTGGAGTACGGCTTCCGCCTGCCTTCGGCGCTGGACAACCGACCGCTCAAGTTCGAGGAGTGGGAGGCGCTCGCGCCGCAGATGATTTTCGTGTCCGCCACGCCGGGGAAATACGAAGAGGCGCATTCGTCCGCGATCGTCGAGCAGCTCGTGAGGCCCACCGGCCTTGTGGATCCGGAGGTCGAGATCCGGCCCGTTCGCAGCCAGGTGGACGATGTGCTCTCCGAAATCCGCAAATGCGTGGAGAAGGACGAGCGCGTGCTCATCACCACGCTGACGAAGCGCATGGCGGAGGACCTTACGGAGTACCTCGCCGAGCACGACGTGCGTGTGCGTTACCTGCACTCGGATGTGGACACGGTCGAGCGCACCGAGATCATTCGCGATCTGCGGCTCGGCAAGTTCGATGTGCTGGTGGGCATCAACCTGCTGCGTGAAGGGCTGGACATGCCTGAGGTGTCCCTCGTGGCGGTGCTGGATGCGGACAAGGAAGGATTCCTGCGATCGGATAACTCGCTCATCCAGACGGTGGGACGCGCGGCGCGTAACCTGAATGGGCGCGCCATTCTTTACGCGGACAGCATCACGGGCTCGATGAAGCGGGCGCTGGACGAGATGGCTCGCCGTCGCGCGCGGCAGATCGAGTTCAACCAGCAGCACGGGATCACGCCGCGCGGCATCCGGAAGGCCGTCATGGACATCATGGAAGGCGCGCGGGACGACGCAGGCGCGATTCTTTACCGCCATGCCGACAAGAAGAAGGGCAAGGGGAAGGACGCGGGCGCCGTCACCGCGGCGGATCTGCAGCCGCAGAACATCGTGCGGCAGATCAAGCGGCTTGAGGCGGAGATGTTCAAGAAGGCGCGCAACCTCGAGTTCGAGGAAGCGGCGAAACTTCGGGACGAGATAGAGCGGCTCAAGCAGATCGAGCTGGGGTTGCCCAAGACCTTGGCGAGCTGAGGACGCGAGGGCCCTCAGTCAGCTCTTTCTCCCACTCTTGGCCGCCCGGCGATTGAGGGCTTCCTCCTCTGCATCCGGCGGGGCCTCTGGAGGGCTCTTCCCCGTACGATGGGCCGTTTTGGCCGGTTACGGGGTGTAGGTCGATGGATATTCCCTCCGTTCTGCTCATCTTTTTCATCCTGCTGGTTCCGGCGACAGTGATCCTGTTGCCGCGCTGGCTCCGCTCGCGAGAACGCGAGCGTATTCTCAACACCGTCATGCAGGCGGCGGAAAAGGGCATTTCCCTGCCCGAGACGATCATTCAGTCGCTCATCCGCGCGGCCGCGGGCGCGAGCCTTCCCGTCGCGCCAGATCCCGCACGGGATATGCGTCGTGGAGTCTTCCTCGTTGCAGTGGGTGCAGCGGTGATGGTGGTGGGGCTGGCAGTGCTCGCGATCTTCTTCCGTACCGAGGGCGCGCCCGTCGGAATCCTCATCGCGGCGACCGGAGCCATCCCGGTCTGCATCGGGCTTGGCTACGTGCTCGTCTCCCGCATGGGGGCGCGCGCCGGAAAGAGTCTCATCGAGCAGTAACGACTTTCCGGACGCGCTGCTTGTCGCCGAGCCTCACCCGGGCGCCGGACGTCGTGCTTGCGGAGCTTGCCGCAGGCGGGAACCATGACGCGTTCGCGGAGCTGGTCCGGCGCTCGATCGCAGCGGTGCGCAGCCTGCTGCGGCGAATGGGCGCTCAACCCGCGCTCGCGGACGACGTCACCCAGGAAGCATTCATTACCGCGTTCCGCAAAGTCGCGAGCTATCGCGCGGAGTCCTCATTCGCGGCATGGGTGATGAGAATCGCGGCCCGGTTGTACGTGAAACGCTTCCGGAGGGAGGCGCGGATGCTGCTTTCAGTCGAGCCTGAAACAACGCTGCGGCACTTAGATGCGCACGATGCGGATCCTGCCTCGTTGCTGGATCTCGCCGCCGCGCTGGAGACTCTCTCGCCGGCAGAGCGCCTCTGCGTGAGCCTGTGCCACGGTGCTGGCTTCACGCATCTGGAAATCTCGAACGAGTTGCAGATCCCGCTCGGAACGGTGAAGTCGCACGTGTTGAGAGGGACGCGAAAACTCAGGCTCTGTCTCGATGCCGGCGGGGCGGAGGAGAGCGCGGAAGCGCGCCCGCGAGCGGATGAGCGTACAGACGCCGGCGACGAGCGGGAAGCTCGACGGCGCGACAGATGATGTGCAGGACGTTGCGACAGGTGAGGTGCAGGACGGCGCGCCAGGTGAGGCGCAGGGCGCCGCGACAGGTGGACGCAACAGGTGAGGACCTGAAGTCATGAGCAAGCGCGAAACTCTTGAGCAGCTGTTCGAGCAACCGCTCGATCTGCCGGACAACGACGCGTTGGCAGCGCAGGTCATGCACGAGGTCGCGCGAGTGGGGCGTCGGCGCAAGGCGATGCTCTTCGGCTCCGCGCTGGCCGGGACGGGCATTGCGGCCAGCGTCGTGGCGGGTGCGAATGTTGTGCCCGGCATCCTGTCCGGCGCGCTGCCGGCGTTCGCATCGGCGTTCGGGCGTGTGGCCGGCAGCTTCAGCGCATTCATCGAGTACGAGCCGCTCGCGGGCCACTTCGGACTGTGGATGCTGGCCGCCGCCAGCCTCGTAGCGATGGGCCTCGCCGCAGCCCGCTTCATTCACGAACCCTGAGCCCGAAATACTCCGTTCGGCCGCGCGATGCACAGTGCCTGATTTTTCCCACGCCGAAAGGGAACCGCCAAGCTTTGGGCACGTTTCGTGTTACGGGGAGGGCACATGAACAGCCCCGTTCAAGCGTCGCACAGCCTGCGAGTATTACTGGCCATCGTCATTGCGGTAGCCGTTCTGCGTTATGCGCAGGACGTTTTCATTCCGCTCGCGCTCGCCATTCTCCTGACGTTCCTGCTCGCGCCGATCGTGGAGCGCCTCCAGCGCATGCACGTGAACCGCGCGGTCGCGGTCGTTTTTTCAGTCGCTTTGACGATTGTGGTGCTCGGTGGCCTGCTGTGGATCGTCTTCCACCAGTTCACCGACCTCGCGAATCAGCTGCCGTCTTATCGGCGCCAGCTTCGGGCGAACCTGGCCGATCTCACCGGCGCCTTGAAGGGCGGGGCGTCGTCCACGACGGAGGCGGTGGAGCAGCTCACGCGCGAGCTCTCGCGCATCGCTCCCGTCGATCGCACGTTGCAGGACGTGCCGAAGATGCAGGTGGTCGAGCCGCCGCCTACGGCGCTACAGGCGCTGGGGGAGCGGATCGGGCCGCTCCTCAAGCCGGTGAGCATGGTCGCGCTCGTCATCGTATTCGTGATCTTCATGCTGCTTCGGCTGCCGGACCTCCGTGATCGGGTGATCGCGCTCCTCGGCTCGAAGAACCTGCGTATCACAACCGAGGCACTCGACGAGGCGGCGAAGAAGGTCAGCCGCTACCTCGTGATGTTCACGATGATCAACGGCGTGCAGGGGATCCTCACTGCACTCGGGCTGTATCTCATCGGCGTGCCCAACGCTATTCTCTGGGGCGCTCTGACGACGGCGCTCCGCTTCATTCCTTACGTCGGCATCTGGATCGCGGCGGCGCTGCCAATCGCATTGTCCTTCGCGATTTTCGATCACTGGTCGCAGCCTGCGCTGGTCGCGGCGCTGTTCGTCGGCCTCGAAATGGTCAGCTACGTAGCGCTGGAGCCGTGGCTCATCGGAAGCCGGACGGGTGTATCGCCAATCGCGCTACTCGTCGCGGCAGCGTTCTGGACGTGGCTCTGGGGACCGATCGGGCTGCTGCTCGCGATTCCCGTGACGGTGTGCCTCGTCGTAATGGGCAAATACATCCCGCAGCTCGCCTTCCTTTACACGCTGCTCGGGGATCAGCCAGTGCTAGCTCCGCACGAGCGGCTCTACCAGCGACTGCTCGCAAGCAATCGTGATGAGGCGGACGAGCTTCTCGAAGAGGCGGTGAAGACGCGGTCGCGACAGGAAGTCTGCGACGCGGTGATCGTGCCGGCCCTTCAGCTCGCGGAAAGCGACCATGACCGCGGAGCATTGCCGGACGCGAAGCGGCTGATGGTGTTCGAGCACATCGAGGAATGGGCGGACGACTTCATCGCGGTGAAAGAAGTGCCGCGCGTTCCGCCGGGGAATCCGACCTCGCCGGCGTTCGGCTCGACCGTGCTGTGCGTTCCCGCGGAGGATCAGGCGGACGAGATCAGCGCGAAGCTCCTTACGTCGCTGCTGCTTGAGCACGGGATGAAAGCGCGAACGGCCCGCAGCGGCGCCGCGGAGGAGGCGAAGCCCGACGCGGTGGTGGTCTCGGCCCTGCCGCCGGACGCCATCACGGCCGCGCGTCGCACCTGTCGGATGCTGAGGCAGAGATGGCACGACGTGCCGATCATCGCGGGGCTGTGGAACGCGGACGGGGACCTGGAACGCTCGCGCCAAAGGCTGGAGGCGGCGGGGAGCACCTCGGTTTGCAGCAGCTTTGGCGAGTGCATCGCCTTGCTGGAGATTCACTTCGCGTCGCTGCGACGGACGGCCGAGGCCGCGAAAGAGGGCCTGCCCGCGGCCACAACCTGAGGCCCTCAGGCGCCGGGCGGCTGAAGAAGCCCTCAATCGCCGGGCGGCTTGAAGAGCGCCTCAATGCGGGACAGCTGAAGAGGGCCTCAATGCGGGACAGCTGAAGAGGGCCTCAATGCGGGACGGCTGAAGAGGGGTCTCGGTCGTCGGGCGCACTCTGCTCGTCGTCTCGAAGCCGGTTCGGGCTGCGACGCCTCAGGCCGCCAAACCCCAACTCCGGACTCCGAGCCGCCCGGCGATTGAGGGCTTCTTGCTCTCCGCCACGAGGGTCCCCGCCGGCAGGCGCCCCCACCTGTCCGTAAGTATCTGGAAAAGCTTGGGTTAGCTTGCGACCGCGCGGCCGCTCGCGTATCGTTCGCGGCCCTCAGCCGATGAGGCTGCTTCAGGCGCGTAGCTCAGTGGTAGAGCATCACCTTGACATGGTGGTGGTCGGTGGTTCGATCCCACTCGCGCCTACCAGACAAAACAAGGGCGTCCGTGCCGTCACGGACGCCTTTCTTGTCTCCGAGGCAGCACGCACTAAGGTTGAGAAGCTCAGGAACATCCAGCCATGCCCGTCGTCACTCTGCCCGATGGAAGTCAACGCACCTTCGACAAGCCGGTCACGGTAGACGAAGTCGCGGGCAGCATCGGCGCGGGCCTGCGCAAGGCGGCGCTCGCCGGGCGGGTGGACGGGAAGCTCGTCGACACCTCGTACGTCATCGACCATGATGTGAACCTCGCCATCGTCACGGACAAGGACGAGGACGGGCTCGACGTCATCCGCCACTCCACCGCGCACCTTCTGGCGCAGGCCGTGAAGGAGCTCTTCCCGGACGCGCAGGTCACCATCGGCCCGGTGATCGAGGATGGTTTCTACTACGACTTTTCGTACAAGCGGCCCTTCACCCCGGAGGACCTCGCCGCCATCGAAGCGAAGATGACCGAGCTTGCGAAGGCGGACCAGAAGGTCACGCGCCGGGTGATGTCCCGCAACGATGCGGTCGAGTTCTTCAGGAATCTCGGCGAGGTCTACAAGGCCGAGATCATCGCCAGCATCCCCGAAAAAGAAGAGATCAGCCTGTACGGGCAGGGCGAGTGGGTCGACCTTTGCCGCGGCCCGCACGTGCCGTCCACCGGCAAGCTGAAAGCCTTCAAGCTCATGAAGGTCGCCGGCGCGTACTGGCGCGGGGACCATCGCAACGAGATGCTCCAGCGCATCTACGGCACCGCCTGGGCGGACAAGAAGCAGCTAGACGAATACCTCCACCGCATCGCGGAGGCGGAGAAGCGGGACCATCGCCGCATCGGCCGCGAGCTCGACCTGTTCCACCTGCAGGAGGAGGCCCCGGGCGCCGTGTTCTGGCACCCGAACGGCTGGATCATCTATCAGACCCTCATCGGGTACATGCGGGAGAGGAACCGCGGCGCGGGCTTCCAGGAAGTGAACGCGCCCGAGCTCATGGATGCGAGCCTCTGGCAGCAGTCCGGGCACCTGGAGAAGTTCGGCGAGAACATGTTTCTCACGAAGACTCCGGACGAGCGCACGTACGCCATCAAGCCCATGAACTGCCCCGGGCACGTCCAGATCTTCAAGCAGGGCATCCGGAGCTACCGGGACCTGCCGATCCGCTTCGGGGAGTTCGGCAAGGTGCACCGGTACGAGCCGTCCGGGGCGCTGCACGGCCTGATGCGCGTGCGGGCGTTCACCCAGGACGACGCGCACATTTTCATCACCGAGGAGCAGATCGAGGCTGAGTCGATCGCGGTGATCAAGAACCTGCTGTCCATCTACTCGGACTTCGGCTTCGAGAACGTCCGCGTGAAGTTCGCGGACCGGCCGCCCAAGCGCGTCGGCTCGGACGAGGTCTGGACCATTGCGGAAGAGGCCCTCAAGAAGGCCACCGCCGCGGCGGGCATCGAATACACGCTGAACCCGGGCGAGGGCGCCTTCTACGGCCCCAAGCTTGAGTTCGTGCTCAAGGACGCCATCGGCCGGGACTGGCAGTGCGGCACCCTTCAGGTGGACCTGAACATGCCGGGCCGCCTCGGCGCCCACTACATCGACGAGGCGAGCCAGAAGCGCACCCCCGTCATGCTCCACCGGGCCATTTTCGGGTCGCTGGAGCGGTTCATCGCCATCCTGCTGGAGCACCATGCCGGCCGGCTGCCCGCCTGGCTGTCGCCCGTGCAGGCCGTGGTCATGACCATCACGGACAGGCAGGACGATTACGTCAACCGCGTAACAGAATCGCTGAAAAAACAGGGGTTTCGCGTCGACAGCGACTTGCGGAACGAAAAGGTGGGCTTTAAGATCCGCGAGCACACGCTCCGGCGTGTTCCCTACTTACTGGTAGCCGGCGACAAGGAAGTGGCCGCTAATCTGCTTTCAGTGCGCACTCGAAGCGGCAAGGACCTGGGCACCATGTCCCCGGAGACGTTCGCGGAACGTCTGCGGGCGGAGCTCGAAAGCCGCGGGCGCCGAACTTTGGAGGATTGACGCATCGCTAGTGCAACGACGAAGCGCGTCCGGCGCAACGAAGAGATCACCTCGCCGCAGCTGCGAGTGATCGGCGCGGACGGCGGCCAGGCCGGAGTCATGAGCCGGTACGACGCACTCCAGATGGCTTACGCCGCGGAGTTGGACCTCGTGGAAGTGTCCCCGACGGCGGAACCGCCGGTCGTGCGCATCATGGACTACGGCAAATTCCTGTTCGAACAGAACAAGAAGGCCCATTCGGCGAAGCGCAAGCAGAAGCAGATCCAGGTCAAGGAAGTGAAGTTTCGTCCCGGTACGGGAGAGGGGGATTACCAGATCAAGCTGCGTAATCTCGTCCGCTTCCTGACCGAGGGTGACAAGGCCAAGGTAACCCTGCGTTTCCGCGGCCGTGAAATGGTGCACCAGGACATCGGCAGAAAGCTTCTGGATCGGGTGGCGAAGGACCTGGCGGAAGTCGCCACGGTCGAGCAGAACCCGCTGATGGAAGGCAAGCAGATGGTCATGGTCTTCGCACCGAAGAAGAAGTAGCACTCGGCGACACCCCATGGTGGGGATGAGTACCGCCGCGATGTGCGGTGGTAACGGAGCTGTGTGCTCGCCTGCAGCGAGCGGGAGATGAAAGTCTCCTGTTCAGCGAACAGGGCTACAAAACAGGAGATGATTCGATGGCCAAGTTGAAAACCAACCGGGCCGCGGCGAAGCGTTTTCGCGTGACAGCGAAAGGCTTCAAGCGGTACTCCTCACGTCGCCGCCACAACCTCGGCGACAAACCCCGCAAGCAGAAGCGCCAGCTCCGTTCGGGCGGCACGACCCTCGTGCACGAGACCGACGTCTATCGCATCGTGCAGCTGATGCCGAACGCCGGTATCACGCCGAAGAAGCTGAAGCAGCGCTACCTCTCGAAGGCCGAGCGCGCCAAGCTGGCTGCCAACGCAGCCACCGCCCCCAAGGCCGAAGCGAAGTAAGCGGGTAGCAAGTAGTCCCTCTTGGCCGCCCGGCCATTGAGGGCCTCTTAGGCTGCAGCAACGGGTTTGACGCGTAGCGACTGAACCAGGTCGCTCGCACGAGGAGATTTGAAATGGCACGAGTCAAAAGAGGCGTCCAGGCCGGCCGCCGTCACAAGAAAATCCTGGCCAAGGCGAAGGGCTACTACAACGCCCGTCGCAAGGTCTTCCGCGCGGCCAAGCAGGCCGTCATCAAGGCGGGTCAGTACGCGTACCGCGATCGTCGCGCGAAGAAGCGCGAGTTCCGCGCGCTCTGGATCGCGCGCATCAACGCGGCCGCACGTCCGGTCGGGCTGTCCTACAGCCGCCTGATCAACGGTCTCAATCTCGCGGGCATCGACATCGACCGCAAGACGCTCGCGGACATCGCGGTTCACGACGCCGCGGCTTTTGGCGCGATTGCAGAGCAGGCGAAGGCCGCTCTGGAAAAGGCTGGCAAGACCAAAAAAGCCGCCTGATCCCAGGGCGGTTTTGTGAGCGATCTTGCGTCCCTGCTGAGTCAGGCACTCGGAGAGGTGGCCGGTAGCGGCGACCTCTCCGCGCTCGACGATGTTCGCGTTCGCTGGCTCGGCAAGAAAGGCACGCTCACCGAGCAGCTGAAGACGCTCGGCTCGTTGCCTGCAGACCAGCGGCGCGAAGCCGGTCAGAAGATCAACGAGGCGAAGCAGCAGCTCGAAGCTGCTCTCGCTGCACGCAAGGAGACGCTCGAACGCGAGCGTGTGGAGAAGGAGCTCCTGTCCGGCCGCGTGGACGTCACGCTGCCGGGCCGCGGTGAAGAGCGTGGCGCCCTGCATCCCGTCACGCGTGCGCGGTTGCGCATCGAATCGCTGTTCCGTCGAGCGGGCTTCGATGTGGCCACCGGGCCTGAAATCGAAGACGACTTCCACAACTTCGAAGCGCTCAACATCCCGCCGGATCATCCCGCGCGCGCGATGCATGACACCTTCTACTTCCCCGATGGACGGCTGCTTCGCACGCACACGTCGCCGGTGCAGATCCGTGCGCTCCTGAAGCACGGCGCGCCGCTCGCGGTGATCGCGCCAGGTCGCGTGTATCGCTCCGACTCGGACGTTACTCACACGCCGATGTTCCATCAGCTCGAAGGGCTGGTCGTCGGCGAGAATGTGAGCTTCGCGAACATGCGCGCGATCCTCCACGGCTTCGTGCAGGCGTACTTCGAGAAGGATCTTGAGATGCGCCTTCGTCCTTCGTACTTCCCGTTCACCGAGCCTTCGGCGGAAGTCGACATGTCCTGCGTGTTCTGCGATGGCGCGGGCTGCCGCATCTGCAAGCACACCACGTGGCTTGAGATCGCCGGCTGCGGCATGGTCCATCCGAACGTGCTGAAGGCGAGTGGTGTGGATCCAGAAAAGTACACCGGTTACGCATTCGGCATGGGCATCGATCGTCTCGCGATGCTCCGCTACGGCGTGAACGACCTGCGCCTCATGTTCGAAAACGATCTGCGCCTGCTGCAGCAGTTCCACGCGTTCTGAGTAATGGGAAAAAATGCGCCCATGGCGATTTTTTCGAGACCCTGCACGGCTACCGGCGGCGAAAGGCGTGACTTTCGCCGCCTGCTCAGCGCAATCGTGAACGTTGATAGGCTGCGTCAATGAGAGTCCCGTATTCCTGGCTGGCAGAGTGGGTGTCCGTTCCGTGGCAGGGCGCGGAGCTGGGCTCGCGTCTCACGATGGCGGGCTTCGAGCTGGAAGCGCTCGAAAACGCGGCGCCGCCCTTCACCGGCGTGATCGTCGCGGAAATTCTCGAAGCCACGCGGCATCCGCAGGCGGACAAGCTGCAGGTGTGCAAAGTGGCCACGGGGCAGGGCGAGCCCGTTCAGATCGTCTGCGGCGCGCCCAATGCGCGCGCAGGGCTGAAGAGCGCGCTAGCCATCGTCGGCGCGAAGTTGCCTGGGGACTTCAACATCAAGCCGGCGAAGCTGCGCGGCGTGGAGTCCCAGGGAATGCTCTGTTCCGCGAAGGAGCTTGGGCTTTCGGATGCGTCGAGCGGCATCGTTGAACTGCCGGCGGATGCGCCGGTCGGCAAGCCGCTGCGCGAATATCTTGGGCTCGATGAGCAGATCGTCGAGCTGAGCGTCACCGCGAATCGCGGTGATGCGATGTCCATCGTCGGCGTCGCGCGCGAAGTTGCGGCGCTGAGCGGCAATCCGCTCACCGGGCCGAAGATCGAGCCGATCGCCGCGAAGATCGCGGACACTTTCCCCGTGCGTCTCGAAGCGAAGGCTGCGTGCCCGAAGTTCGCCGGCCGCGTGATTCGCGGCGTGAACAACAAGGCGGCGACGCCCGTGTGGATGCGCGAGCGCCTGCGCCGCTGCGGCGTGCGGTCCATCAGCCCCGTTGTGGACGTGACGAATTACGTGCTGCTCGAGCTCGGCCAGCCGATGCACGCGTACGACCTCAACCGGCTCAGCAGGGAGATCCGCGTTCGGCTCGCAAAGCCGGCCGAGAAGATCACGCTGCTGGACGGCCGCACGGTCGAAGCTCAGCAGGACGTTCTCTTCATCACCGATGCGAACGGCCCCGTCGGCATGGCGGGCATCATGGGTGGCGAGGGCACCTCGGTCACCCCCGAGACGACGGATGTCTTCTTCGAAGTCGCCTGGTTCGCGCCGGATGCGATCCGGGGTAGGGGACGGCGCTTCGGGCTCGTCACTGATGCGAGCCAGAGATACGAGCGAGGCGTCGATCCCGCCGTGCAGGAACGCGCCATCGAACGTGCGACATCGCTGCTGCTGCAGATCGCGGGCGGTCAGCCGGGTCCTGTCACTCTCGCGCAGTCTCCCGAGCACCTGCCGTCGCGCGCGCCGGTGAAGCTGCGCAAGTCGCAGTTGCAGCGGCTGCTCGGCGCGAGCATCGAGCCCGCGCGCGTCGAAGCCACGCTCAAGTCACTGCAGATGCAGGTGGAGAGCACGACGGACGGGTGGCTCGTGAAGCCTCCGAGCCATCGGTTCGACATTTCGATCGAGCCGGATCTCATCGAGGAAGTCGCGCGCATCGTCGGCTTCGACGCGGTCGGCGAGCAGGACGCACCGGTCGCGCAGCAGTTCAGCTCGCTGCCCGAGGAGCTCCCGCCCGAGCGCTCCATTCTCGAAACACTCACCTCGCGCGGTTACTACGAGGCGATCAACTACGCTTTCACGGATCCTGCGCGCCAGTCGCGTCTGTTTCCGGAACGGCCGGGCCTTGCGCTCGCGAACGCCATTTCCGCGGATCTCTCGGTGATGCGCGTTTCGCTGTGGCCGGGGCTCCTGCAGAACACGCTTCTGAACCAGCGCCGGCAGCAGGACCGCATCCGGCTCTTCGAGCGCGCCAGCCGCTTCGAAGCGACCGAAGGCGGCGGCACGCGGGAGATCGATTCGCTCGCCGGCGTCGCCAGCGGTCCCCGTTTCCCCGAGCAGTGGGGACTCACGAAGGATTCGCGCTCGCCGGTGGATTTCTTCGACGTCAAAGCCGATGTCGAAGCGCTCATCGCAGGGACGGGCGCCGCCGCCGACTTCGTTTTCGAGCCGGCAAGCGGAACGAACGGACTTTCCTGCCTGCATCCGGGGCGCGCGGCACGCATCCTGCGAGCGGGGAAGCCCGCCGGATGGCTCGGTGAGCTGCATCCGACGCTTGTACGGGAGATGGACTTTACATATACGCCAGTCCTCTTCGAGCTGGACGTGGACTCACTCCAGGTTGTGCGCCCGCAGTTCGAGGAGCTCTCGCGATTCCCGTCGGTGCGACGCGATCTGGCGGTCGTGGTCGACGAGGGGGTGCCTTTAACGGCCCTGCGGGAGCGTGTAGTCTTGGCCGCGTCCAGCCTCCTGCGAACCCTCCGCGTTTTCGACGTTTACCGTGGTCCCGGTGTAGAAGCGGGTCGAAAAAGTATCGCTTTAGGCTTGATATTTCAGGATATTACACGCACTCTTACCGACGAGGATGCCGACCGTGCCGTCGCGTCCGTCGTTGCGGATCTGCGCGTAAGCTTGAACGCAAAAATACGAGAATAAATGCATGGCCCTGACCAAAGCGGAAATGGCGGAAGCTCTTTTCAACCAGTTGGGCCTCAACAAGCGCGAGGCGCGCGAGCTCGTCGATCTCTTTTTTGAAGAGGTGCGTGCGGCGCTCTCGAACGGGGAGCAGGTGAAGTTGTCGGGCTTTGGCAATTTCGATCTGCGCGACAAGAACCAGCGTCCCGGCAGGAATCCCAAGACGGGCGAGGAGATTCCGATCTCCGCGCGCCGCGTGGTGACGTTCCGTCCGGGCCAGAAGCTCAAGGCACGGGTCGAAGCCTATGTTGGAGCCAAAGAATAACGCGCAGCTGCCGCCGATCCCGGGGAAACGCTATTTCACCATCGGCGAAGTGAGCGATCTGTGCGGCGTGAAGCCGCACGTGCTGCGGTACTGGGAGCAGGAATTCCCGCAGCTCAAGCCCGTCAAGCGCCGGGGCAACCGCCGTTACTACCAGCGGCAGGACGTCATTGTTATCCGCCAGATACGGAGCCTCCTGTACGATCAGGGCTTCACGATCGGCGGCGCGCGCAACAAGCTCACGGGCGAGGAAGCCCGAAGCGACGTGAGCCAGAGCCAGCAGATCGTCAAACAGGTTCGCCTGGAACTTGAGGAACTCCTGAAGATTCTCAGGCGTTAATGCCACGGCGCCGCCAGCTGCGAGCGGCGGCGCATGGCCGCGCGAGCGGCCCACCCCTGAAGGAGTGCCTGAGATGAGAGAAGCTTCCGCCGACCGATTGATGAGCGACCTTCGTGCCGTGCTCGAGGACGCCGAAGCGCTGCTGAGCGCGACGGCCGGGCAGGCTGGCGAGCGCATCCAGAAAGCTCGCGAGCGTGCAACGGAAACCGTGCGCGTGGCGCGCGAGCGCCTGGGCGAAGCGCAGGAGCAGGTCCTCAAGCAGGCGAAGTACGCCGCCAAAGAGGCGGACGGATATGTGCGCGACAACCCCTGGCAGGCGGTCGGTATCGCCGCGGGCGTCGCGTTCATCATCGGCGTACTCGTCAGCCGCCGCTGACAAGCGGCAGTGACGGACTACATTCCTCCAGACGAGGAGCTGGGGCCTGACGAGGCCCCGCCACGCCCCGCCGGGCTGATGGATTCGGCCAGGCGGATGCTGGGCACGATCATCGCGCTCCTGCATACGCGGCTGGAGCTCTTCACCACCGAGATCGAGGAAGAGATCCATCGCGCCGTCGGCATCCTCCTCTGGGGGGTGATCGCGCTGTTCTTCGGCAGCCTCACGGTGCTGATGGTCGCGTTCCTCGTGATCATCATTTTCTGGGACGACCACCGCATCCTCGCGGCCTCGCTCGTCACCGCAACGTTCCTCGCGATGACGTTCGTGTTCGCGCTGCTCGCGCGCGCCCGCCTGCGCGCAAAGGATCGTTTCATGGGCTCGAGCATCGAGGAGATGAAGCGCGATCGCGAATCGCTGGACAGGATGGCGCGGCGATGACCGACCGGCTCGAGCAGCTTCAGTTGCGCCGGCGACAGTTGCTGCTGCGGAGCGAGCGGTTGCGGGCGGAGCTTTCGGCGGATCAGGAATTGATGCTGGATGCGCTCAGTGGCGTAGATCGCGCCATTGCGACGGCCCGGAAGCTGGCGCCGCCGTTTCTGCTGATTGCGGGCGGGGCGATGCTGTTCCGGCTGATTCGCAGGGCGCGGCGCGGGCCCGCGGAGGCGGCTGCGCTGGCCGCCGGTGCCGGTGCCGGCGCGGGCGTCAGTGCCGGGCGGCGTGCGGGCTTCGCGGCCAAAGCGCTGTTCTGGATTTCCGTGGCACGGCGGTGCATGCCGTACCTGCCGCTCGTCAAGGCGCTGTGGAGATCACGATTCAGCCAGCGGGCAACCCCCGAGGACTGGGCCCGGGACGCCCAGTGACCCGGGCCACCGGCGCGCGGGTTTGGTATCATCCGCGCCCACGGTCGGAGTGTGGCGCAGCCTGGTAGCGCACTTGCATGGGGTGCAAGGGGTCCCGAGTTCAAATCTCGGCACTCCGACCATTAAGAAGAAGCAGTTACACTGCTCAAAAAATAACCAAGTTCTCCGTGTGGTCCAGCGTGTGGTCCATTTGTCTCAGGAGAACGGCATGCAGAAATCACTTCCGGAATAGCTGTGTGGTCCAGGCGATGGACCACATGAAATCGCATTCGATTTGCAAAATCGGGCGGTGCCCGCAGGAGGGCACGCTTGCTGTCTCCGATCTGGCGGAGGAGATCGCAGCTCTGTACCGAAGCGTCCGTCTGCTCAAGGCGGCTTTCTGAATGCTCGATGACGTGATGGCGAAGGAGGCCTGAGTCGCGCGTGTGCGGACGACGGTGGCCGCTTGGGCGGGCGCGTGCTCCGCAGACAGTCACCGTTTTCAGAGCGAGTGATTTCTAGGGCGGCCGTGGCCGCGGCGTCGTGACTCGCTTCGACATTCACATGAAGTCAGTCGACTCGTGCTCGCCGGTCAATGGACGTCCTCGGCTCCGCTCTCGAGCGGAAAGCGCCTCGCTGGCTCGAATAACGGCCTTGCTTATCGTTTTGTTCGCGGCGAATCTCTACGCAAGCTTCGTCTCACCGCCAAGCAACTGCTAGAACGAGAGCGAGTGTCGATTGGAGGCCGTCTACGCCGGCTCGCGTCTCCGTATACGTCTAGAAATCACGTATCGGAAGAGCAGCAGACCGCCGAAATGCGGCTTGCAAGGTCCGGGTGAGGCGGATAGCGGGCTCGATAACCCTGGGGGTGTACGCCCTCAGCTGTCGCAACTATTGAGAATCCCATAAATGGGTGACACTTCTGCAGTTGCGCGCTGTCGAAGTATTCCGGATGCTCCGATACGAGGCCGGGATGAGCGACGAACACGAACTGAAGAAGATGAGGGAGCGGC
>Ga0182742_1001095_pt1 | contig 36698 bp, 36 predicted proteins | sample eDN5th37CBELigMG_FD_128880 | JGI IMG/M metagenome (GOLD analysis project Ga0182742, IMG submission 128880) | Enriched Miracle-Growth compost microbial communities from Emeryville, California, USA - eDNA 5th pass 37_C BE-Lig MG (version 2)... ... | reverse complement strand
GTCGTAGCTGGAGCCGCCCAGGATCAGGTCGGGACCGGCCTCGGCGCGGATGCGCGCCAGGCTGTCGTCGTCGCGGCCCACGTGGGCGCCATCGGCGCCGACTTCCAGCGCCAGGCGCCAGTCGTCATTGATGAGGAACACCAGGCCCAGCTCGCGGCACAGCGGCGCCAGCGCGCGCGCCTGTTCGGCGCGCACCGCGTCGGGCACGTTCTTGCGGCGCAGCTGCAGCGAGCGCATGCCGCCTTCGGCGGCCTGGCGGACCGCCCGCAGCAGGCGGTCGGTGTCGTCCCATTCGGGGGTCACGCCGTACAGGCCGGCGGGGAAACGCAGCGCTTTCATTGGGGAGGAATCCGGTTGGGTATGCGCCGGCCCATGCCGGGCAGGAAACTGGCGGCGATCGCGCTGTCCGCGTGCGCCAGGCCCTGGCGTACGGCCTCCGGCATGTCCAGGCCGCGGGCCAGCATGGCCGCGATCGCGGTGGCGGCCACGCCGCCGGCGTCGCCGTTGCGGTCGGGCGGCGCCTGCCAGGGCAGGGTGGCGGTCTGGCCGTTGGGGCCCAGCAGCATGTTGGCGTAATGGCCGGGACGCTGCGGGCTGCCCAGCACCAGCACCCATTGAGCGCCGGCGGCCACCAGGGCGTGCATGGGCGAAGGTGCGTCCCCGATATCTATGTCGCCGTCGGCGTGCCATTGCGCCAGGCGCAGGTGCTCGATGACCAGCAGGTCGGTCTGCGGCAGCACCAGCTCCAGCGTGGCGGCCAGCAGATCGTCGGCCTCGTCCTCGTCGGCGGCGTTGGCCGGCGGCTGGGCGCGCTGGCCCAGGTGCAGCACCAGCGGCACCTGGCTGTAGTCGGCCGCGACCTGCGCGGCTACGCTGGCCGTTTCGGCAGTGTATAGTCCGCCCACCTTGATGGCCTGCACCGGCATGTCTTCGAGCAGGCAGCGCGCCTGGTCGTCGAGCAGGTCGGGCGAAACGGGATGGATTTCTTCGATACCGGCGGTATCCCGCACGGTGAGGGCGGTCACGGCCGCCAGGCCGTGGCAGCCGAGGGCGGCGCAGGTGACGGCGTCTGCCGGCAAACCATCGGAGCCCGAGGGATCGAGCGGACCGAAGACCAGAACGAGAGGGGGAGTAACGGGGGCCACGTGCACAGCGCTTGAGTATGGCTATCCGGACTCATTTACGATGAATCAGGGGAAGCCCTATTGGGTTTCGGTAAGATTGTCCCCATTCTAATGGAAGCCCCTCACCTTTGCCCCGCCGCCGGGGCGCGGGCCGGGATTTGATGTAAGAGAGAACTATGCGTACATGGATGTGTTTGATTTGCGGCTGGGTCTACGATGAAGAAGCCGGCCTGCCCGACGAGGGTATTGCTCCCGGCACCCGCTGGGAAGACGTGCCGCCGAACTGGGTCTGTCCCGAATGCGGCGCGCGCAAAGAGGACTTCGAACTGATGGAAATCTGACGCGGCACTGCCGACAACTTCCGCCAAGGCTCGTAAGATGGGATCAAGCCCCATCCCTCGCGACCACGGGACGGCCAGGATGCGTTTGCGCGGCCGGTCCCTCGGTTCTCTCAGACTACCCACGAAGGGGTTGCCATGACGGAAAAGCACCAAGACGACACTACGACGCAGGCGGCCAATTTCGCCAACCAGTTCCTGATCGCCATGCCGGGCATGGTCGAAGGCAGCCTGGCGGGCTCGGTCATCTATGTCTGCGAACACACGGAACGTGGCGCGCTGGGCCTGGTCATCAACCGGCCCACCGACCTGACGCTGGGCACCCTGTTCGAGCGCATCGACCTGACGCTCGAAATCGGCCCCGTGAAGGACTCGCTGGTTTACTTCGGCGGGCCGGTGCAGACCGACCGCGGCTTCGTGCTGCACGCGCCGGCCGGCGACTACAGCTCCAGCATCAAGCTGGGCGGCATGGCGCTGACCACCTCGCGCGACGTGCTGCAGGCGGTGGCCGAGGGCAACGGGCCGGCGCGCATGCTGGTCACGCTCGGCTATGCCGGCTGGGGCGCGGGCCAGCTCGAAAGCGAGATGGCCCAGAACGCCTGGCTCAGCGTGGGCGCCGACGACAGCATCATCTTCGACGTGCCGCCCGAGGACCGCTACCCGGCCGCGCTGAAGCTGCTGGGCATCGATCCGGTGATGCTGGCGGGCGACGCGGGCCATGCCTGAAGAGACCCTGCTTGCCTTCGATTTCGGCGAGAAGAAAATCGGCATCGCCATCGGCAACACGCTGACGCGCCACGCGCGGCCGCTGGAAATCATCTTCAGCGAAGTCCGCGAGGCGCGCTTCGGCCGCATCGCGGCGCTGCTGCAGGAATGGCAGCCGCGCCGCGTGATCGTCGGGCTGGCGCTGGACGCCGACGGCGGCGAACAGCCGGCCACCGCGCGCTGCCGCCGCTTCGCCAACCAGTTGCACGGCCGCTTCGGCGTGGCCGTCGAACTGGTCGACGAACGCGGCTCCAGCATGGAGGCGCAGCGCCTGCTGGGCACCAACGCCGCCGATGACGCGATGGCGGCGGCTGTTATCCTGCAACGCTACCTGGATGCCTTGCCGGCGGCCTGAGGCCCGCGAACCGCCCCGCCTATGCTCAATCCGCAACTCGATCGCCGCGGCGAACCGATACACCTGCTGACCACGGAAGGCCTGCCCCGCCGCCACGTCGAGCGCCTGCTCGACATGGCGCTCGCGGCTCCGCCCGCCGTGTGCGCGCAGCCGGCCTATCTGTGCCTGCCGGACGACGCCGCGACCGAGCGCGACGCGTACTCGGCCGCGGCCGCAAGCCTGGGCCTGCGCCCGGTGGCGCTGGCCGCCGACGCCGGCGAGACGCTGGCGGACGTGGCCGCCGCCCTGGAGCCGGGCCTGCTGGTGCTGCGCCACGCCGCCAGCGGCGCGGCGCATTGCGCCGCCGCCCATGCCGCGCCCGGCGTGCGCGTCATCAACGCCGGCGACGGCGGCCACGCCGATCCGCTGCCGGCGCTGGCGCTGCTGCAGGCGATGCGCGAAGCCCGCCAGGACCTGGCGAATCTTTCCGTGACGCTGGTGGGCGACCTGCGTCACTCGCGCGTGGCGCGTTCGGCCATCCACGCCATGACCACGCTGGGCGTGGCGCAGGTAAGCGCGGCAGGCCCGGGCACCCTGCAGCCCGAAGGCCTGGCGCAACTGGGCGTGCGCGCCTGCGCCTCGCTGCGCGAGGGCCTGGACGCCGACGTCATCGTCATCCTGCCGCTGGACGTGGAACGGATCAGCGGCGCGCTGCTGCCCTCGGCCCGCGAATACGAACACTCCTTTGGCCTGACGCCCGCCATCCTGGCCGGGGCCCGCGCCGACGCCTTGCTGCTGCCCGCGGGCGCGCTGACGCCGGGCGTCGAGGTCGACGCCGACGTCGCGGCCAGCCTGGCTCCCACGCAGGCGCGCCTGGCCGCATTCACGCAGCAGCTGCGCGTGGCGGCCCTGGCCATGCTGGCCGGAGACGCGCCATGAGGCTGCACATCGCCAACGGCCGCCTGATCGACCCGGCCAACGGCGTCGACGGATTGCACGATCTCTACCTCGCGGACGGCCGCGTCGCGGCGGTGGGCCGCGCGCCCGACGGCTTCCAGGCCGACCGCCGGCTGGACGCGGCGGGGCTGGCGGTGCTGCCGGGCCTGGTCGATCTGTGCGCGCGGGTCGCGCAGCCCGGCGCGGCGACCTTCGCGCCGACCGAACTGCGCGCGGCCCTGGCCGGCGGCGTCACCACGCTGGTGCTGCCGCCCGACGCCGCGGCGCCGCTGGACGAGCCGGGCAAGGCCGAGGCGCTGCTGCGGCAGGCGCAGCCCGGCCAGTGCCGGGTGCGCCCGCTGGGCGCGATGACGGTGGGACTGGCCGGCGAAACGCTGGCCGAAATGGATCTGCTGGGCCGGGCGGGCTGCCTGGCCTGCGCCCAGGGCGAGCATGGCATCGCCGACACCCGCGTGCTGTGGGGCGCGATGCGCTATGCCAGCGCCCTGGGCCTGGCCTTGTGGCTGCGGCCGCAAGACCCGTGGCTGTCCCGCGGCGCGGCGGCCGCCGCCGGCGCCTATGCCGAACGCCTGGGCCTGCACGGCCTGCCGCCGCAGGCCGAGACGCTGGCCCTGCACACCATCTTCGAATTGCAGCGCGCCACCGGCGCGCGCGTGCACCTGACGCGCCTGTCCACCGCGGCCGGCATCGAACTGCTGCGCGCCGCGAAGCGCGAAGGCCTGCCGGTCACGGCCGACGTGTCGGCCAACAGCCTGCATCTGTGCGACGTCGACATCGGCTTTTTCGACACCCGCTTCCACCTGTCGCCGCCGCTGCGCGGCCAGCGCGACCGCCAGGCGATCCAGGCCGCGCTGGCCGAAGGCCTGGTCGATGCGCTGTGTTCGGACCATGCGCCGGTCGAGGCGCGCGCCAAGGCCATGCCCTTTCCGCAGTCCGAGCCCGGCGCCACCGGGCTGGAGCTGCTGCTGTCGCTGGCCCTGAAGTGGGCGCGCGACGCCCGCCGGCCCGTGGCCGACGCGCTGGCGCGCGTCACCAGCGGTCCGGCCGCCGTGCTGGCCGCGATCGCGCCGCAGGCGGCGCCCGTCGGCCAGCTGGGCGTGGGCGCGCAGGCCGACCTGTGCCTGGCCGACCTGGAAGCCGAATGGATGGTCGCGCCGGGCGCGCTGCACAGCCGCAGCGGCCAGACCCCGTTCGCGGGTATGATGCTGCCCGGCCGAGTACGCGCCACCGTCGTGGGTGGCAGCCTGGCCTGGGAGACTCCGGTTTGAAGCTGTTGCGCTTTGTCCTAAGGCTGGTCCTCGTGCTGCCCTGGATCGTTCTCGGCCTGCTCTGCGTGGGCCTGGCGTATCCGCTGCTCGGAATCCGCTCGCGCGCCTGGCTCAACCGCCACTGGTCGCGCTGCCTGATGGCGTTCTGCGGCCTGCAGGTCATCATCAAGGGCGAGCCGCGCCTGACCGGGCCGGTGCTGCTGGTGGCCAACCATGTGTCCTGGATCGACATCTTCGTGCTGAATTCGGCGCGCGCCACGTCCTTCGTCGCCAAGAGCGAGATCCGCAGCTGGCCCGTCATAGGCTGGCTGGTGGCCGGCGCCGGCACCCTGTTCATCGAGCGCGGCCAGCGCCACGCGGTGCACGCGATGGGCGAGGCCATGCAGGCGCGCTTCAAGCAGGGCGACGCGGTCGGCCTGTTCCCGGAAGGCACCACCAGCGAAGGCTTCGAGCTGCTGCCGTTCCACGCCAGCCTGTTCGAGCCGGCGCGCGCCGCCGCCGTGGAAATCCAGCCGGTCGCGCTGCGTTTCCTGCAGCATGGCAAGCGCAGCGGCTACGCCGCCTTCGTCGGCGAGGAATCGCTGGTGGCCAATCTGTGGCGGGTGCTGGGGGTTACCGGACTGGCCGTGGAAGTGGTGTTCCTGCCGCCGCTGCCGGCGCGGCATCCGGACGGCAGCCTGCCGACGCGGCTGGAGCTGTCGCACCAGGCCAGGGACGCGATTTCGCGGGTGTTGTAGCGGGGCGGGCCGGCTGGCGCCGGCAAGCCCTCATTCAGACAACGGGTCCTGGAACTGCGAGCATTTCACCTGCACCAGCTTGCGGTCCTGCAGGCGCAGCGCCGTCAGCGACCCGCCCCACACGCACCCGGTATCCAGGCAGATCGCGTCCGGCCGCAGCAGCAGCCCCAGCGTCGACCAGTGGCCGAACACCGTCGTGACGTCGCGGGTGGCGCGGTTGGGCACGTCGAACCACGGCACCAGCCCCGCGGGCCAGGCGCCCGGCGTCACCTTGGTGGCGAATTCCATGTGGCCGTTGGGCGTGCACAGGCGGATGCGCGTGAGCGCATTGATGATGACGCGCATGCGCTTGCCGCCCTTGTGGTCTTCCTTCCAGGTGGCCGGCTCGTTGCCGTACATCTTCTGCAGCGCCTTCTGCCAGTTCGGCCCGCGCAGCGCGTCCTGAACCTCGCCGGCCAGGGCCAGGGTCTTGGCGACGTCCCATTTGGCCAGGGTGCCCGCGTGCACCAGCAGGTGGTTCTGCTCGAAATGCGCCAGCGGACGGAAGCGCAGCCAGTTGATCAGGTCGTCGGCGTCCGGCGCCCGCAGTATCGCTTCGAGCGTGTCCGACTTCGAGGGCTTGCGCACGCCGGCCGCGGTGGCCAGCAGGTGCAGGTCGTGATTGCCCAGCACCGAGGTGGCGCGGTCGCCCAGGTCGATGATGCGCCGTAGCGTCTCCAGCGACTGGGGGCCGCGGTTGACCAGGTCTCCGGCGAACCAGAAGCGCGATTGCGGATCGCCGACCACGTCGGGATGGGACAGCAAGCGATCCAGCGGCGAGCAGCAACCTTGCACGTCGCCGATCATCCAGATACTGCCGTTCATGCGGGACTTTTACTCCAGGGCCAGCGTTGTTGGATGACGCGAGTGATGGTGTGGCGGTATTCCATGTAGCTCATGGCTCCCAGCGCCAGGATCACCGCGCCCAGGTTCGGCCCCAGCGCGGTGAGCCAGGGCGGCCATTTGCCCAGCATGCCCACGTTCAACGCCAGCTGGTTGACCATGAAGAAGGCGACGCCGAGCAGAATGCCCACGAACACCTTGGCCCCCACGCCGCCGCGGCGGGTCTGCATCAGGCCGATGGGCGCCGCGATCGTGATCATGACGAGCAAGGTGAACGGATATGCCAGTTTGCGCCATAGGGCGACGACCTGGCGACCATATTGCAATTGGTTGTTGCGGAGATACTCCACATAGTCCAGCAGCGTCACGATGGACATGCGTTCCGGCGTCAGCACGCGCGCGATCAGGCGTTCGGCGCTGAGCGTGGTGTCCACCGTGCGCTCGGGCACCTTCACCACGGTGGCCGGCGGCTGCTTGGGCGGACGCGCGTCGGCCAGCGCTTCGGCGGCGTTGTCGTCCAGCCGAGTTTCGGACACATCCTTGAGCACCAGGTCGCCGTGCGAGAACACGCCGGTGGGCGCGGTCGACAGGGCCGACAGCGTCAGGTCCTTCTTGAATTCGTAGAGCGTCACGGCGTTGACCTGGCCGTCGCCGCGCAGTTCGCCGATATTGATGATGCGGGTGCCGCCGTTGGCGGTGGGTTCCTTGAACCAGTAGCCGCTCTTGAGGCGGTCGCCGCCGGCCTTGCCGCGGAACATCAGGTTGGCCTCGCCGGACTTGATTTCGGCCCAGGGGGTGACGTATTCGGACAGCAGGGTGGCGCCTATCATCAGCGGGATCGTGACGATCCACAGCATGCGCAGCAGCTTCATGCCGCTGACGCCCGAGACCCGCAGGATCACCAGCTCGTTGCGCTGCGCCAGCCCCGCCAGCGCCAGGATGGCGCCGATCAGCAGGCCGATGGGCAGCAGGTCGTACAAGCGGGTGGGAATGGCCAGCGCCTGCATGTAGAGCAGGGCCATCATGGAGAACTTGTCGCCCACGTTGTCCAGGTCGTCCACCAGCGCGAAGAACGTGAAAAGGCCCAGCAGGGCCATAAGGACCACTGCGCAAGAGCGATAGATCTCGCGGGCCAGGTAGCGACGTGCGGTACGCATGTAGGAAAGAGGGAGCGCGTAAACGTGAAAGCTTAACAAATCCTGCCGTCCCGGTCCGGGCCCGGAGGGTCCCGGCCGACGGCGCCTGTATCAGGGAATGTCGACCATGCGCATGCGGCGGGTCAGGACGCCGACCCGGGAGTTCAGGTAGCGGGAATTGCGATGGCTGTCATAGAAGCGGGGGTTGGGCAGCATGGCCGCCAGCCGGGCCGACTGGCTGGCGCCCAGGCCGGCGGCCGAGGTGTTGAAATAGTGCCGGGCGGCGGCCTCGGCGCCGAACACGCCCACGCCCCATTCCGCCACGTTCAGATACAGTTCCAGTATCCGCTCCTTGCTCATCACGTGTTCGATCATGTAGGTCAGGACCAGTTCCTGGCCCTTGCGGATATAGCTGCGCGAACTCGACAGGAACAGGTTCTTGGCCAGCTGCTGGGTGATGGTGGAGCCGCCGCGCATCTTGCTGCGCCCGGCTTCCTGCTGCTTCTGGTTGTATTCCCAGGCCTTGCGGATGGCGTCCCATTCGACGCCGTCGTGCTCGGTGAAATTTGAGTCCTCGGAGGCCACCACCGCGCGCTTGAGGTTGCGGTTGATCTTGTCGTAGGGCACCCACTCGTACTTCAGCTCCAGGGCCGGATTGGTCTCGCGCAGGCGCGACAGTTCTTCGCGCATGATGGCGCTGCTGCCCGGGTCGCGGTAGTTGTACCAGACGACCTGGGCGAACAGCCAGAACTGGTAGAGCAGGATGGCGCACACCAGCGCCATCAGCGCGCCGGTGACGATGCGGAACCAGGAGCGGCCCTTGCGCGTCGCCATGCCGCTCACTGGCCGGCCGCGAGGTCCGCGCGCAACGCCGCGAGGACCGGCGCGGGATCGGGCCGCAGGCCGTGCCAGATGAAGTAGCTCTCGGCCGCCTGGCCGACCAGCATGCCCAGGCCGTCGGCCGTGAGCGCGGCGCCGTCGGCCTGGGCCTGGCGCATGAAGGCCGTGGGCTGCGCGCCGTACATCATGTCGTAGGCGGCCGCGCCGGGGGCGTACAGGCCCGCGGGCAGGTCGGGGGCGGCGTCCTGCAGGCCGCTGGCGGTGGCGTTGATGACCAGGTTCCAGCCGCCGGGGGCGGCGGCGTCGGCCAGGCCGCCGGCGCTGACCCGGGTCTCGGGCGATACCCCGCTTTCGCGCCAGGCGTCGGCCAGCGCCTGGGCGCGCGCGGCGGTGCGGTTGACGATGTGGATGCGGGCGCAGCCGGCCTGCGCCAGCGGCTGCAGCACGCCGCGGGCCGCGCCGCCGGCTCCTACCAGCAGCACGCCGGCGCCATTCAGGCGCACGCCCAGGCGCATCAGGTCGGCGACCAGGCCGACCCCATCGGTGTTACAGCCGTGCCAGGCGCCGTCGCGCCAGGACAGGGTGTTGACCGCCCCGGCCAGCCGGGCGCGGGCCGACAGCCGGCCCGCGGCCAGGGCGTAGGCGTCCAGCTTGAAGGGCACCGTGACGTTCAGGCCGACCCCGCCGTCGGCCACGAAGGCCGCCACCGCCTCGGCGAAACCATCCACCGGCGCCAGCAGCCGGTCATAGCGCAGCGGCTTGCCGGTCTGGCGGGCAAACATGGCGTGGATCTGAGGCGAGCGGCTGTGCGCAATGGGGTTGCCGATGACGGCATATCGGGCAAGAGGGGACGCCTCGGTCATGGGGCTTCGGTTTCCAGGGTGTCGTTGACGAAATGCCAGGTCCGGGTGATGACCAGCACGTCGGTGTCGCGGGCGACGTCGGGCGGGAAGGGCGGGAAGGGCGCGGCCAGCTGCACGATGCGGCGGGCGGCCTGGTTCAGCACGGCGTGCGGCGAGGGCTGGTCGATCTCGACGTCGGCGATGCTGCCGTCGGCGCGCACCGACACCGTGATCCGCAGCGAGCCGTAGATGCGGCCGCGCGCCTCGTCCGGGTAGTGCTGGGTGCCGACGGTTTCGATCCGGGTGCGCCAGGCGTCCAGGTAGGCGGCGTAGCGCGAGGCCTCGGCCGACGGCGCCACGAACTGCTTGCGCGGTTCGGCGCTGTACTGCTGGACGCGGGCCGCCAGGGCCGCCACCTGGGCGTTCTGCACCAGGCTGGCCTGGTCCTCGGCGTCGCGGCCGAGGTCGGCGCCGTCCGGCCAGGGATTGACGGCCTGGCGCTCGGCGCCGGCCTTGTCGGCCGAGCGCAACTGGGTCATCAGGCGGGTCTGCTCGGCCTCGAGCTGCACCTGGCGGCGGCGCATGGCCTCCAGCACGATGGTCTCGGCCGATTCGCCGGTGCGCGGCAGCGGCGTGGTGGACATGCCGCGCTCGGCGTTGCCGCCGCCGCTCATCTGCTGCTGGGCCTGCGCGCGCGGCGTGTCCGGCGGGGTTTCGCTGCGGGCGTTGAGCAGCACGATCTCCAGGCTGGTGGCCGGCGGGCGCGAGGGCGCCGGCGCGCCGAAGCGCCACGCCAGCGCGCCGGCGTGCAGCAGCAGCGAGATCGCGATGCCGATGCGCAGGTGCTGCTGGGCAGGCGCGCCCAGCCACCGCAGGTAACGGCTCAGCGGAGAGGGGGGGTCAGCAAGACGTTGCACGCACGCATTGTAGAGCGACTCCCGCTCCCGCGGGCGCTGCGCCTCAGGCCGCCGCGCGCGGGAACACCCAGACCCTGGCCGCCGGCAGCGCCAGGCGGCAGGGGCCGGGCTCACGGCCCTCGGGCCCGTAGGCGCGCAGGGCCAGCGCGCGGGCGGGGTCGTCGTCCGGCGTGCGGAACAGGTACTCCCAGCGGTCGCCCAGGTACATGCTGGTCAGCAGCGGCATGTCCAGGTGATTGCCGTCGGGGTCGTCGGCCAGGAGCACCTGTTCCACCCGGATGACCGCGGTGGCGTCCTGGCCCGCCGCCAGGCCGGCGCCGGCCTGGCCCCACAGCGCCCAGCCCGTGCCCTCGATGCGGGCGCGGCCGTCGCGCAGTTCGGACACTTTGCCGTCGAGCCGGTTGTTGCTGCCCATGAATTCGGCGGTGAACAGCGTGGCCGGCGCGCCGTACATCTCCTGGGGCGTGCCCTGCTGTTCGATCCTGCCGTTGTTCAGCAGCAGGATGCGGTCGGAGATGGCCATGGCTTCGCTCTGGTCATGCGTCACCATCAACGCCGACAGGCCCAGCCGGATGATCAGCTCGCGCAGGAAGGCGCGGGCCTCCTCGCGCAGCTTGGCGTCCAGGTTCGACAGCGGTTCGTCCAGCAGGATGACCGGCGGGCTGTACACCAGGGCCCGGCCGATGGCCACGCGCTGCTGCTGGCCGCCGGACAGCGCATGCGGATGGCGCTGGCCCAGCTTGCCCAGGCCCAGCTGGTCCAGCACCGCCTGCACCCGTTCGCGCACTTCGGCGCCGGGCGTGTTGCGCAGCTTGAGCGGGTAGGCGACGTTCTCGAACACGGTCTTGTGCGGCCATAGCGCGTAGGACTGGAACACCAGCCCCAGATTGCGTTCCTCGGCCGGGGTCTCGCGTCCGGCCGCGCCGTCGTAGACCACCCGATCGCCGATGGCGATGCGGCCGCGCTTGGGGCCTTCCAGGCCGGCCACCGCGCGCAGCAGCGTGGTCTTGCCGCTGCCGGACGGCCCCAGCAAGGACACCACCTCGCCCTGGCGCAACTGCATCGACACGCCCTTGAGCACCGGGTTGTCGCCGTAGTCCAGGTGCAGGTCTTCCACAGCAAGCTCAATCATGTAGTTTGACTCCGAATCGCAGGGCGATGCCCAGGCCGACCACGACCAGCACGATATTGATGAAGGAAAGCGCGGCCACGATGTCGATGGCGCCGGAGGCCCACAGCGACACCAGCATGGAGCCGATGGTCTCGGTGCCCGGCGACAGCAGGTAGACGCCGGTGGAGTATTCGCGCTCGAAGATCAGGAACATCAGCAGCCACGAGCCGATCAGGCCGTACTTGGCCAGCGGCACGGTGACGTGCCGGGTGACCTGCCCGCGCCGTGCGCCGGCGCTGCGGGCGGCCTCTTCGAGTTCGGGGCCGACCTGCAGCAGGGTCGAGGAGATCAGCCGCAGGCCATAGGCCATCCAGACCACGGTGTAGGCCAGCCACACGCTGAAGATGGTGCTGCGCAGCGCGCGCAGCCATTCGATGAAGTTCTCGCGCAGCCATTCGGCGAACGGCAGCGCCGCCAGCCAGCCGCCTTCGTCGGGGTCCAGCGCGTTGTCCAGCCACATCGGCACGAACAGGAAGACCCACAGGAAGGCCAGGCCGGCCAGCAGGCCCGGCACCGCGCGCGGCACCAGCACGCTGTAGTCCATGAACCGAGTGACGTTGTCGGGCTTGCGGTGCATGGACAGGCCCACGAACAGGTAGCAGGCCACCGCCAGCGCGCCGCCGATCACGCCGATGGCCACCGAGTTGACGATGGCGCGCAGCAGGTTGGGCTGCGCGAATACCGTGCGGAAGGCCTCCACCGACAGCACGTCCAATAGCGAGACGCCCATGCCCCAGTTGGAAACGAAGGCGCGCAGCAGCACGCCCAAGAGCGGCACCACGACGGCCACCAGCAGCCACAGCGCCACCACCGCGCCGGCCGCCCAGCGCCACTTGCCCAGCGGCAGCGGCCGGGCGCGCGCGGCCTTGCCCTTGACCGTGACGAAGCGGTTGGCGCTGCGCATCAGGCGGCGCTGCAGCATCACCAGCGGGATCGTCATACAGATCAGCACCACGGCCACCGCCGCCATCAGGTGGTAGGACGGGATGCCCAGCTTGTTGGTGAGCTTGTACAGATAGGTGGCCAGCACCAGGTTGCCTTCGGGGTCGCCCAGCACCAGCACCAGGCCGAACACTTCCAGGCCCAGGAAGAACAGCAGCACGGTGGCGTACAGCATGGCGGGGCGCACCATCGGCAGGCTGACCGACACCATCACCCGCAAGGGCGTGGCGCCTGCCACGCGCGCGGCTTCTTCCACGTCCGAGCCCATGCTGCGCAGCGCCGACGAGATGTACAGGTAGGCGTGCGGCACGTGCGTCAGGCCGGCGATGACCACGATGCTGGTCAGCGAATAGACGTTCCAGGGCACGAAGCCCAGCAGATTCTGCGCCCAGATCGAGAAAAAGCCCACGGGGCCGGCGGCCACCACGTAGCCGAAGCCCAGCACCATGGGCGAGACGAACACCGGCACCAGGATCAGCGGCTCGATCCAGCGCCGCCCCGGCAGGTCCGTGCGGATCATCAGGAAGGCCAGCATGCCGCCCAGCGGAATCGCGATGGCGGCCAGGCCGAAGGCCAGGATGAAGCCGCTTTTCAGGGCCTTGTAGAAGTCGCGGTCCGCGAAGATGAAGCGGAACGCGTCCAGGCTGAAGACCTTGGACGGGGAAAAGAACGGCGCGGAGAGAAAACTCTGGACGATGATGAACGACAGCGGCACATAGATGGCCAGGGCCGTTATCAGCACCACCGCGCCGCGCGGCAGCGACTGCCATTTTCTGCGCAATGACGGCATGGGGGAGTCCTGGGTTTATTTGCCCGTCGCGGCGCGCCAGTCCTTGATGAATTGCAGGCGCTTGTTCTGTTCCAGGTAGTCCAGCAGGGTCTCGTCCACCGGGATCGGCTTGAGCGAGGCGCCCAGCTTCTTGGTCATGCCGTCGACGTCGTTGTCGCCGTCGATGTCGTCGCGCACCGAGGCCAGGTCGGCCTGGTTGGCCATGATTTCCTGGCCCTTGCGCGACAGCAGGTAGTCCATCCACAGCTTGGCGGCGTTCTTGTGCTTGGCCTTCTTGCTGATGAAGGCCACGCGCGACAGCACCAGGGCATAGTCGGTCGGGTACGCCACGCCCAGCGAGGGATCGTTCTTGGCGCGCGTTTCGGCGTAGGAGCCGAGGATGTTGTAGCCGATCAGGTTCTCGCCCGACGACACGCGTTCCATCATGGTGCCGGTGGACGACTGCACGATCAGGCCGCCGGCGCCGATGCCCTTGAGCGTTTCGAAATACTTGGGATCGTTGACCTTGTCCTGCACCGCCAGCATGAAGCCGACCGCGGATTTTTCGATGTCGTAGGTGGTGACCTTGTTCTTGAACTTGTCCGGCTGGCTGGAGACCAGCTTGGCCAGCGCCGCGTGCGTGGTGGGCACTTCGTCGGCCGGCACCAGGCGCTTGTTGTAGATGAACACGGCCGGCTCGTAGGTGGTGCCGTAGGCCGAGTCCTTCCAGTTCGCCCAGGCCGGCAGCTTGCCGGCTTCGGGCGACCTGTACTTCAGCGCGTAGTCGGTGGCCAGCTTCAGCGCCGAGTCCATCGACGAGCTCCAGACCACGTCGCCGCTGCCGCCGCCGGCAGCCTGTTCGCTGATGTAGCGGTTGTACAGCTCGGTGCTGTTCATATCGTTGTATTCGACCTTGACGTCGGGATACAGCGCCTCGAAGCCCTTGACGATGGGGGCGGCGGCCTTGGTGTCGGTGGTCGAATAGATGACGACCTTGCCTTCCTTCTTGGCGCCGTCGAGGATCTTCTGGTAGTCGGCCGGGTACCCCGCCGGCGCCTGCTGCGCGCGGGCGCCGCCGGTGGCGAAGGCAAGGGCGAATGCTGCGGCGCAGGCGGCCGCCAGTCGGGACTTGGCAAGCATGATCGTCTCTCTCCGTTGATTGTGCGAAAGCCGGATCTGGGTCCAGCCTGCGGTCATCTTAGGAGCTGGCATCTGTCGTCGTCCTGTCATGCCGGACGAAGGGTGTTAGGGGTAATCCCTGCGCATTGCCCATGCCACGAAAAGCGGCGGCTGGCGCCGCCTGATGGGTGTCGCGCGCTGCACAGCCGGATGCTTGCGGCCGTGGCCTCGCGCTATACCCATCCTACGGCCCGGATACCCCGTCCACCGCCGGCGTATCCGTCACCAGCCGGATCCAGTTCTGCACGAAGCGCGAATGCCTGCGCTGGTCCAGGCCGACCAGCAGGGCGGGGCTCAGCACCACCGGCTGCACGATGCCCTGGGAGCGCGCCAGGACCGCCTCGGAGGTCCAGCGGCCGGGCGTGTCTTCCATGATGGAGCCGAGCGCGGCATGGCTGGAAGCCGCCTGCTGGCCGGCGGGCGACAGCAGCCAGTCCACCAGCGCGCGGCCCAGGTCGGGGTTGGGCGCGGTCCGGGCGATCAGCACCGAGCGCGCCAGCACCAGCACGTAGTCCTGCGGGAACACCACGCCTATCGGGCTGCCCGCCGCCTGCCGCGACAGCGCGTACGAGCCGAGGATGTTGTAGCCGATGTCGATGTCGTCGCGCTCGATCGCGTCCAGGATCTCCGCGCTGGTAGCCGCCAGGCGCACGCCGGCCTGCCCCATTGCGTTGGCCAGCCCCCAGAAGTTGGACGAGACCAGCTCGTCCTGCTCGGCCAGCAGGTAGCCCACGCTGCTGGCCGCGATGTCGTAGGTGCCGACGCGTCCGCGCAGCCGCGCGGGTTCGCGCTCCAGCAGCCGCAGCAGGTCCTGGCGCGAGCGCGGCACGGTGGCCTCGTTGTAGCGCTTGGGGTTGTAGACGATGACGGCCGGCTCGAAGGTGAAGCCGAAGACCTCGTGGCGCCAGACCGCCCAGGACGGCAGCCGCGCGGCGTAGGGCGAGGCGTGGCTGAGCGCGTAGCCGTCGTTGGCCAGGCGGATCTGCAGGTCCGAGGCCGAGCTCATCAGCACGTCCACGTCGGGCAGCCGGCCGCCGACGGCGGCTTCGTACAGTTCGCGGCTGCCCATTTCGCGGTACACCACGGTGACGTCCGGGCGCTGCGACTGGAAGCCCTGGATCAGCGGCGCGACCACCGGCGTGTCGGTGGGGCCGGCGATGGTCAGGACGCGGGAAGAGGGCTGCGGCGCCGGGTAGCGGGTGACGATGTCGGCGATGCCGGCGGCGCGCAGCCCGGCGGGCGCGGAGGCCAGCAGCAGGCCGGCCACGCACAGCGCGGCCAGTCCGGCCGCGGCAGCGCGCCAGGACGCCGACGGCGCCAGCGGCAGGATGATGCGCGCCGTCAGGCCGCCGCCGGGGCGGTCCTGCAGCCACAGCGAGCCGCCGTGGGCGGCGGCCACCGAGCGCACGATGGCCAGGCCCAGCCCGGAGCCGGGCCGCGACTCGCCGGCCCGCCCGCGCACGAAGCGCTGCTGCACGGCTTCCTTTTCGTCGTCGGCCACGCCGGGGCCGCGGTCGGACACGGTCAGCGCCACGCGGAACCCCGCCACCGGCGTGGCGTGGATGTCGACCGGGCCATCCGGCGCGTAGCGCAAGGCGTTGTCCACCAGGTTGCGCAGCATTTCGCGCAGCGCCACGCGGTCTCCGGCGATGCGGGCGCGGCGCACCTCGGGCGCGATCTCGATGCGCAGCCGCTGCGCGTCCAGCGGGCCGATGCGCCGCCGCGTTTCGTTGACGGTTTCCGCCACGCCGACCAGCGTGCGCGCGCCCTTGCCGAGGCGATGGGTGATGGTGGCGTCCATCAGCAGCTGGTTGATGAGCTGGCTGGCGTGCGTGGCGTTCTGGTGGATGCGCTGCAGCCGCGCATGCAGGCGCTGCGGATCGGTCTCGTCCAGCGCCACCTCGGCCTGGGCGCGCAGCGACGCCAGCGGCGTGCGGACCTGGTGGGCCGCGTCGGCCACCAGCGTGTTGAGCGTTTCCATGGTGCCGGCCAGGCGCTGCATGAAGGCGTTCAAGGCCTCGGCCAGCCGCTTGACCTCGCGCGGCGCCGGCGTGGCCAGCGGCGTCAGGTCATCCGGCGCGCGGCCGCGCAATTCGCGCTCGACCACGCCCAGCGGCGCGAACGCCCGCTGCACGCCGAACCAGAGCAGGCCCAGCGCGACCAGCGACACCACCACCAGCGGCAGCACGCTGCGCCCAAGGATCTCGTCGGCCAGCGCCGCGCGCGAACCCAGCGTTTCGGCCACGCGCACCGTGACCCAGCCCGCGTGCCGGCCCGCGGCCACCAGCCGCCCGACGGTGGTCACGCGCACCGGCTCGCCGTGGTAGCTGAGGTAGACGAACACCGGCGTGGCGGACTGCGCCAGCGGCAGCCCGGGAGCCAGGTCTTCATAGCCGGTGATCAGCCCGCCGTTGGAGGCGCGGGCCTGGTAGAACACGCGCTCGCCGCCCGAAAGCATGGCCAGCGAGGAAACCGGCGGCTCCACGGTGACGTTGTTGTCTTCGATCTGCACCGAGCCCGCGATGGTCAGTGCCGAAGCCGCCAGCAGCCGGTCGAAGGCCTGCTCGGCGGCGCGCTGTGCATACCCGCGCAGGAAGAACACCAGCGCCACCAGCGCACAGGCCAGCAGCAGCACGCCCGCCATGAACACCCGGCGGCGGATGGAAAAGCCTTCAGCGCGGCTCATGGTTGCGGGCCAGATAGCCGACGCCGCGCACGGTGACGATATCGAGCGAGGCGCCCGCCAGCTTCTTGCGCAGCCGCGAAATGAGCAGCTCCAGCGCATTGAGCGAGCCGTCGTCCAGGTCGAAGAGCTGGTTCATTAGGCGCTCCTTGGCCACGGTCTGCCCCAGCCGGCTGACCAGGATCTCCAGCAGCCGGAACTCGCGCCGCCCCAGTTCCAGCGGCGCGCCCGCCAGGCTGACATGGCGGTTGGCCAGGTCCAGGCTGAGATTGCCGTAGACCGCGACACTGCTGGTCTGGCCCGCCGGCCGCCGCATCAACGCCCGCAGCCGCGCTTCCAGCTCGCGCAGATCGAAAGGCTTGACGAGATAGTCGTCCGCGCCCAGATCCAGCATGTCGATCTTGTCTTCGATTTCGGCGCGCGCCGTCATGACCAGCACGGGCGCTTCCAGCCCCGCGGCCCGCAACTCGCGGATCACGCTGAAACCGTCTTTGCCCGGCAGATTGATGTCCAGCACCAGCGCGTCCCAGGCCTCGTCCAGCCCCCAGCGCAAGGCCGCCATGCCATCGCGCACCCACTGCACGCTATGCCCGGCCGAACGCAGCTTGCTTTCCACCGCATCGCCCAGATCGAGATTGTCCTCGACCAGCAAAATGCGCATGCCGCTCCTCCGTTCTCGTAGTTTCCAAGGAGTGTACGAGCTAACAGAGTAAAACGGGCCTGTCCGGTGTCTTGCATCCCGGCGCCGGACGGGCGGCGCTCGCGTCGGCGAGCGACCTATGAAGCCAGCCTACCCTTCACCGCCGACAGCAGGACTGACAACCCCCACATACCGGCAATCCAGCTCCAGCGACAACTCATCCATCCCCAGGATATCCAGCTCCACGGCAGTCCCCCGTTCCAGCTCCGGCATCCCGCCGACCCGCGTCACCAGCGGCGCATTGGCGAAGCGCACCAGGTCCTCCCGCAGCACGTGGGCCACCGTGCGCGTCACGTTGTGCTGCTTCAGCCAGCGCAGGCACCAGTAGCGCTCCATCGCGCTCTGGAATTCCGCCCACGCGGCGTATTGCGCGTCGAACGCGCCGATGATGGCGAACAGATCGGCGTCGCGCGGCTTGAACGGCGCCACCAGGCGCGCCGACACGCCATGCTCCACCGCCGCGATCAGCTGCCATTGGTTCACCAGGTCCACGTAGCGGCGCAGCGGCGAGGTGCTCCAGGCGTATTGCGGCACCCCGATGGCTTCGTGCGGCAGCGCCTGCGTGCTCATGCGCACGCGCCCGGCCTGCTGCGAGCGGTAGATGCCCGGCACGCCGTGCTGGTGCAGCAGCCCGCCCCACAGGTTGTTCGCCAGAATCATGTACTCGGCCACCATCCGGTCCAGCGGCGCGTTGCGCTGGCGCGGCACCAGCCGCACCGGGGTGTCGGGATCGTCGGGATCGCCGTCCAGGTAGAAGCTGTATTCCACGCGCGAATTGTTCTCGGGCTTGCCGCGCACGTTCTCGCGCTGCGCGCACAGCGCCTGCGCCAGCTTCCACAGCGGGCGCAGCCAGTCGCCGTAGGGCAGTTCGGCCGAGGGATCGGCCAGGCTGGCCTCCGTGACGTGGGCGTCGAGCATGTTGTGGCGCAGGTTCTCGCGCACCACCAGGCGCTCCAGGCGCGTCTCCGACTCGATGATCTCGCCGGTCTCGGGGTTGGCCACCACGTACAGCGACAGCACCGGCGCCTCGCGCCCGGCGTCCAGCGAAAACGCCTGGATCACGTTGTCCGGCTGCATCGGGATCTTGTCGCCCGGCATGTAGACCGTGGACAGGCGCGCCCGCGCCAGCTTGTCGAAGTCGCTGTCGCGCGTCACGCTCAGGCCGGGGGCGGCCACGTGCACGCCGACGCGCACGCGGCCGTCGGGCAGGGTGCTGACCGACAGCGCGTCGTCGATTTCGGTGGTGGTGACGTCGTCCACCGAATAGGCCACGGCGTCGGACAGCGGCAGATCGCGGTCGATCGGCGGCAGTTCCAGCTCCGGAAAGCCCACGCCGCGCGGGAAGTTGGTGGCCAGGAAGCGGCGCTTGTGCAGCGCCAGCGCATGCGGCCAGGCGCCCAGCTCCAGCAGCAGGCGGTCGGGGCTCTTGCCCAGCTTGGCGCAGGCGGCGTCCAGGGCCTTCCATTGCTGGGAGTTCTTGTCGGGGCGGATCAGCAGGGACTCGGCGGCCTGTGCGATCGGTTCGGGCAGGCGCCCGGCGGCCATTTCGTCCACCCATTGCTGCTGCTGTTCGGCCTGGCGCTGCTTTTTCTCCAGCGCGGCCAGCGCGGCGGCGAGGATGTCGGGCGGGGCGGGGCGGTAGCGGCCCTTGCCGCGGCGGTGGAAATAGGCCGGCGCGCCGTGCAGGCGCATCAGCAGGGCGGCCTGTTCGACCGGCGTGGGCGCGTGGCCGAAGTAGTCGGCGGCCAGGGCCGGGGCGTCGAATTCTTCCTGCGGCGCGCATTCCCACAGGAACTGCAGGTCCAGCGCCTCGGCGGCCGCGGCCGCCTGGCTCATCAGCGCGGCCGGTTCCGGCGCGGCGAAGGTGAACAGCGTGTTGGCGCGCTTGATCTTGCTGCGCTTGCCGGATTCCGACTCCACCTGCAGGCTGGCGTCGGTCTCCGACAGGATATTGCCGGCCTTGAAGCTGCCGTCGTCTTCGTAAAACACATACATGGTGGGAATCGTCCTGGGCGGCGCGCACGCGCCGCCTTGCGCAGCTATATAGATAGGGTGTTGATGTTTGAAACTGATTATTGGGGGCGAACCTGCTCGTCGCCAAGGGCGAATTCAAGCACCTCCGGCATCCAGCGCTCGAAATCGGACAGCCCGTGGTCGCTGCCTTGCACGATGCGCTGGCGGCAGCCCGCGTACCGGTCGCGCATTTCGCGCCAGTCCAGCACCTCGTCGCCGGTGGCCGCGACCAGGAAGTAGCGGTCGGGCCGGGTGACGCGGGCGACGCGGATCGCAGCGAGCTCGTCCACGTAGCCGGGCAGGAAGGTGAACGGCGCGTCGGAATGATACATGCGGTGTTCGCCGACCTGAGTGGCCAGGTCGCGCGCGGCCTCGACGGCGGGGTTGAGCAGCACGGCCTTGCAGCCCAGCTGCTCGGCCAGCCAGGTGGCGTAGTAGCCGCCCAGCGACGAGCCGATCACGGTCAGCGCCCGCGCGCACGCCGCGCCTTCGAGCTGGCGCCGGGCGATGTCCAGCGCCAGTTCCACGGCCTCTTTGGGGCTGGGCGGCAGCTGCGGGCAGGCCCAGGCCGCCGACAGGCCGCGCGCGGCCATGGCGTCGGCCATCATCCGGGCCTTGAATGAGGTCGGCGAGGAACGGAAACCGTGCAGATAGAGAATCATGTCTCGCCTTTGCCTTGGGGTCTGGGTCAGGGGCGCGCCTGCAGGGCGTCCAGCAGCTTGCCGTGCACGCCGCCGAAGCCGCCGTTGCTCATCACCAGCACCTGGTCGCCCGGACGGGCGGCGGCGGCCACCGCGGCCACCAGCGCTCCGAGGTCATCGTAGCTCGAAGCCCGCTCGCCCAGGGGCGCCAATACTTCCGCGGGATTCCAGCCCAGCGCGTGCTTGCCCGAATGGGCGCCGAAGCAGAACACCAGGTCGGCGTCGGCCAGGGCCTCGGGCAGGCGCGCCGCCATGGTGCCCAGCTTCATGGTGTTCGAGCGCGGCTCCAGCACCGCCAGGATGCGGGCCGCGCCGACCTGGCGGCGCAGCCCCTCGATGGTGGTGGCGATGGCGGTGGGGTGGTGCGCGAAATCGTCGTAGACCTTGATGCCGTTGACCGTGCCGCGCAGCTCCATGCGGCGCTTCACCCCGGCAAAGCGGGTGAGGGCCTCGATGCCCTGCGCCGCCGGCACGCCCACGTGCTCGGCGGCGGCCAGCGCGGCCAGCGCGTTCATCCGGTTGTGCTCGCCGCCGAGGTTCCAGCGCACCGTGCCAGCCGGCTCGCCGGCGCGCAGCACCTCGAAGGCGCCGTCCGCGTCCGGCGCGCTAGCCTGCCAGGCGCCATCGGCGCCGAACGTGACGGTTTCCGACCAGCATCCGCGCGCAATGACGCGGTCCAGCGCCTCGCAGTGCGTGGGCCGCACGATGCGCCCGGAGCCGGGAATGGTGCGCACCAGATGATGGAATTGGATTTCGATCGCGGCCAGATCCGGGAAGATGTCGGCGTGATCGTATTCAAGATTGTTCAGGATGGCCGTGCGCGGACGGTAATGGACGAACTTGGAGCGCTTGTCGAAGAACGCCGTGTCGTACTCGTCCGCCTCGATCACGAAGGGCCGGCGGGCCGGATCGTAGCGGGCCGATACCTGCAGGTCCTGCGCCACGCCGCCGATCAGGAAGTTGGGCGCCAGGCCGGCAGCCTCCAGCACCCAGGCCAGCATGGAGCTGGTGGTGGTCTTGCCGTGGGTGCCGGCCACGGCCAGCACGTGCGCGCCGGGCAGGATGTTGTCGCCCAGCCATTGCGGGCCCGACACGTAGCGCGCGCCCGACTCCAGTATGGCCTCCATCAGCGGATTGCCGCGGCTGACCACGTTGCCGATCACGTACAGATCGGGCTTGAGCGCCATTTGTTCGGGGCCGAAGCCTTCGATCAGCTCGATGCCTTGTTCGGCCAGTTGCGTGCTCATGGGCGGGTACACGCCCGCATCGCAACCGGTGACCTTGTGGCCGGCCGCGCGCGCGATCAGCGCCAGGCCGCCCATGAACGTACCGCAGATGCCTAGTATGTGCAGGTGCATTGAAAACTCTCCTGCCCTGCATTGTATATATAGCGACCCGGCGCCTGCCGCGGCCTTGCGCGTGCGCAGCGACAAGAAAAGGCGCAAACGGTTATGATCGCGCCATGAATCGACGTCTACTCCTGTCCGCCGGCGTGGCCATCGCGGCCGCTGTCGCTGGCGGCTATACGTTCATGGGACGCAAGGCGCCGGCGCCCGCGGCAGGGCCTGCCGGCGGCGGCGACCCGGTAGCCGACCTGATGCAGCTGCAGCTGCCCGACCTGGCCGGGGCGTCCCATTCGCTGGCCGGCTGGAAGGGCCAGCCCATCGTGGTCAATTTCTGGGCGACCTGGTGCGCGCCCTGTGTGCGCGAGATGCCGGAACTGGACGCGCTGCAGAAAAAATACCCGGATATCCGCTTTGTCGGTATCGGTGTCGATTCCGCCGCGAACATTCAGAAATTCGTCGAGAAAGTGCAGGTTTCCTACCCCTTGTGGGTAATCGGCGCGGGGGCGATAGATACACTCCGCAAGCTGGGAAATCCCGCCGGAGGCCTGCCTTTTACTATTGTTTTCAATGCAGATGGCAGTATTAACCGGAAGATATTGGGTGAAATCCAGCCAGACGATCTGGACAAGACTTTATCTGGTTTAAAGGCGTAAGTCTGTTGGACAAATAGTAGGAATTGGCGTAAAAAGCTGGTTTATCGACTGTTTTGCCAACAATTGGCAAACCACTCTTGGTCAAGCGCATGGCGCAAAACATACTGGTATTGCATGGCCCGAACCTGAACCTGCTCGGCACCCGGGAACCTCATATCTACGGCAGCCTCACGCTGGCCCAGATCAATGAGGGACTGGAACTGCTGGCAGGCGAATTGGGCGCCACGCTGACAGCGTGGCAAGGCAACCACGAAGGCGCGCTGGTCGACCGTATCCAGGCGGCCCGGCAGGACGGCACTGACTTCATCATCATCAATGCGGCGGCCTATACGCATACCAGCGTTGCGATCCGCGATGCGCTGGCCGGGGTCGCGATCCCATTTATTGAAGTACATTTGTCCAATCTGTATAAGCGAGAGCCGTTCAGGCATCACTCTTATCTGTCCGATCTGGCGGTAGGCCTCATCAGCGGCCTCGGCGCGGACGGCTACGAGGCGGCGCTGCGTTACGCAGTGCGGCACTGATCTCGCACCAACTCACAGCAACTACATATCTTTACGGCGCGCGCCCGATGCAGGGACGTTGCCGACACTATCTCGGGAAGCAGCTTCTATGGACCTTCGAAAACTCAAAACCCTGATCGACCTGGTGGCTGAATCGGGCATCGCCGAGCTGGAAATCACCGAAGGCGAAGGCAAGGTAAGGATCGTCAAGTTCTCGCAAACCTTGCAGCCGGTCGCCTACCACCAGCCGGAAGCGGGCGTGCCCGCCGCGCCCGTGGCCCAGCAGCCCGCCGCCCCGGCCGCTCCCGCCGCCGAGGCCGCCCCGGTCATCCAGGGCCACGTGGTCAAGGCCCCCATGGTCGGCACCTTCTACCGCGCGCCGAACCCGGGCGCCGCGCCGTTCGTGGACGTGGGCGCCACCGTCAAGGAAGGCGACCCGCTGTGCATCATTGAAGCCATGAAGCTGCTCAATGAAATCGAGGCCGACAAGTCCGGCGTCATCAAAGAAATCCTGGTCGAGAACGGTGAGCCCGTCGAGTACGGCCAACCCCTGTTCGTCATTGGCTGATAGCTGAACATGTTCGAAAAAATCCTGATCGCCAACCGGGGCGAAATCGCCCTGCGCATTCAGCGCGCTTGTCGCGAGCTGGGCATCAAGACCGTGGTCGTGCACTCCGAGGCCGACCGCGAAGCCAAGTACGTGCGCCTGGCCGATGAATCCGTGTGCATCGGGCCCGCGCCGTCGCGCGAAAGCTACCTGAACATGCCGGCCATCATCTCGGCCGCCGAAGTCACGGATTCCGAGGCCATCCACCCCGGCTACGGTTTCCTGTCCGAGAACGCCGATTTCGCCGATCGCGTCGAGAAAAGCGGCTTCGTGTTCATCGGCCCGCGTCCCGACACCATCCGCCTGATGGGCGACAAGGTCAGCGCCAAGCGCGCCATGATCGAAGCCGGCGTGCCGGTGGTGCCGGGCTCGGAAGGCGCGTTGCCCGACGATCCGCAGGAAATCCTGCGCGTTGCGCGTGAAGTCGGCTATCCGGTCATCATCAAGGCCGCCGGCGGCGGCGGTGGCCGCGGCATGCGCGTGGTGTACACCGAGGCCGCGCTGCTCAACGCCGTCACCATGACGCGTTCGGAAGCGGGCGCCGCGTTCAACAACCCGGAAGTCTATATGGAGAAGTTCCTCGAGAACCCGCGCCATGTGGAAATCCAGGTGCTGGCCGACGGCGGACGCAACGCCGTGTGGCTGGGCGAGCGCGACTGCTCCATGCAGCGCCGCCACCAGAAGGTCATCGAAGAAGCGCCCGCGCCGGGCATCGCGCGCCGCTTGATCGAGCGCATCGGCGACCGCTGCGCCGACGCCTGCCGCAAGATGGGCTACCGCGGCGCCGGCACGTTCGAGTTCCTGTACGAAAACGGCGAGTTCTATTTCATCGAAATGAACACCCGCATCCAGGTCGAGCACCCGGTCACCGAGCTGATCACCGGCGTGGACCTGGTCCAGCAGCAGATCCTGATCGCCGCCGGCGAGAAGTTCACGCTGCGCCAGCGCGACATTTCGTTCAAGGGCCACGCCATCGAATGCCGCATCAACGCCGAAGATCCGTTCCGCTTCGTGCCCAGCCCGGGGCGCATCACCAACTGGCATACGCCGGGCGGCCCGGGCGTGCGCATCGATTCGCACGCGTTCAACGGCTATTTCGTGCCGCCGAACTATGATTCGATGATCGCCAAGGTCATTACCTACGGCGATACGCGCGACCAGGCGCTGGCGCGCATGCGCATCGCGCTGTCGGAAATGGTGGTGGAAGGCATCTCCACCAACATCCCGCTGCATCGCGAACTGTTGCAGGACGCCCGCTTCATCGAGGGCGGCACCAGCATCCACTACCTGGAAAACAAGTTGGCGCAGCGTCCCTGACCAACGATTCTGGGGCCTCACGGCCCCTTTTTGCGCCAAGGAACCCGTCTCTGCGGAGCCGCTCCAAAGCGATAGGGCCGACGGGCCGCGGCATGCGCCGCGGCCCGTCGGCCAGATGGAAGAACTATCATGCGTGAACTCGTGCTCCATTGCCTGGAGGCTCAGGCCGAGGCCCTGTCCGATGCGCTGCTCGAAGCGGGCGTGCTGTCGGTGTCGGTCGAAGACGCCGACCTGGGCACCGATGACGAGCGCCCCTTGTTCGGCGAGCCGGGCACCGAGCCCGACGTCCAGGCCTGGGACCGCAACCGCGTCGTCGCGCTGTTGCCCGATGGCGCCGATCCGGCCCAGATCATGGCCGAGGCCGCCGAGGCCGGCGAGCTCGACCCGGCGCTGTTCGCCGGCTGGAGCCTGCGCGAAGTCCCCGACGCGGACTGGGTGCGCCTGACGCAGTCGCAATTCGGCCCCATCCACATCGCCGAACGCCTGTGGATCGTGCCCAGCTGGCATCGCGACAATCCCGACGTGCCCGGTTTCGAGCCGGACGCGCCGGCGCAGGACGGCGCGATCCACATCGAACTCGATCCCGGCCTGGCCTTCGGCACCGGCAGCCATCCGACCACGCATCTGTGCCTGGCCTGGCTGGAAGCCGACATGCCGCAGGGCGCCACGCTGCTGGACTACGGCTGCGGCTCGGGCATCCTGGCCATCGCCGCGCGCAAGCTGGGCGCGGGTCCGACCCTGGCGGTCGACATCGACGCCCAGGCCGTGCAGAGCACGGCCTTCAACGCCGGGGTCAACCAGGTCGAACTCCAGGCCATGCTGCCCGACGCGCTGCCCGAAGGCACGTTCGGCGTGGTGATGGCCAACATCCTGTCCAATCCGCTCAAGGTGCTGGCTCCCATGCTGGCCGGGCGCGTTGCCGCCGGCGGCCATCTGGTGCTGTCGGGCGTGCTCGAGCGCCAGGCCGAGGAAGTCGCCGCCGCGTACGCGCCCTGGATCGCCATGTCGGTCTGGCGCGCCCGCGACGGCTGGGTCTGCCTGCACGGCCGCAAGGCCTGAGCGCCCGCGCCGCGTGACCGCGCCATGGCACTGACCACCCGCTGCCCGCAGTGCGGCACCTCCTTCAAGGTGGTGCCCGACCAGCTTCGGGTGCGCAACGGCCTGGTGCGCTGCGGAGCCTGCGCGACCGTGTTCGACGGCCGCGCCTGCCTGCTGCCGGAGGCGGGCGCACCGCCCGTCGCGCCGCCGCCCGCGGCGCCGTCCGTGCCGCCCGCGCATGCCAACGCCGCGCCGGTGCTGACGCCGCCGGCCGCTCCCGTCGCCGCTCCCGCGGAAATCCCTCCCTGGGAAGACGAGCCGCACATTCCTGCCGTCGCGCCCGAGCCGCCGCCTGCCCCCGCGCCGTCGCCCGCCGTGCTGCGCGGCCGCGACGACATCCGCCGGCGCGCCGAACCCATGATCGGCCCGTATGCCGATCCGGACGGCCGCAGCCGGCACGTGGACGTGCGCGACGACGAGTACGAGGACGGGCGCGACGACGAGTACGAAGACGAATACGCGCAGGACCAACGCGAGGACTACGACGATCCGCGCGAGCCGGTGCTGGGCGACACGCGCACGCGCTATTCCAGCGCCACCGACGTGGGCCGCGCGCCGCCCGAGTTCCTGGACCAGGACCGCGAGGACCGCCGCAGCCTGATCGGCAAGCTGTGGGGCGCGGCCTGCCTGGCCGGCCTGATCGCGCTGGCTTTCCAGTTGCTGTACGTGTATCGCAGCGACATCGCCAACGCCGTGCCGGCCTTGCGGCCGGTGCTGGAAAGCGTGTGCCGGCCGCCCCAATGCACCGTGGGCTACGCGCGCCGCATCGAGCGCATCGCGATTTCGTCGTCGTCGCTGCAGCCGCCGGCCGGCGCCGCCGCCATCGACGACGGGCGCACCCGGCTGGTGCTGCGCCTGGTGCTGCGCAACCGCTACGACAAGCCGCAGCACTGGCCGGCGCTGGTGCTGGACCTGACCGACCTGTCGGACACGGTGGTCGTGCGCCGCGTGCTGATGCCCGAAAACTACCTGACTCCCGAGCAGCTGCGCGGCCCGTTCGCGCCGGCCGGCGAGCTGAAAGTCTCCGTACCCATTGAAGTGACCGGCGTGCAGGTCAATGGCTACCAAATCGATAAATTCTTTCCTTAAAGGATGACAAGCATGGCGACCCCCGTTCTGGTCTGCGGTTCGATGGCGTTCGACACCATCGCGGTGTTCGAAGGACGCTTCAAGGAACACATCCTGGCCGACCGCGTGCAATCCCTGAGCGTGTCGTTCCTGGTGCCCAGCATGCGCAAGGAATACGGCGGCTGCTCGGGCAATATCGCCTACAACATGCAGCTGCTGGGCGGCAAGCCCGTGCCGGTGGCCACCGTGGGCGAGGACGCCGGCGAATACCTGGAGCGCCTGTCCGGCCTGGGCATCGACGTCAGCCGCGTGAAGGTCGTGCCCGGCACCTTCACGGCGCAATGCTTCATCACCACCGACCTGGACGACAACCAGATCGCGGCCTTCCACCCGGGCGCCATGTCGCACTCGGCCGACAACGACCTGAGCGACGCCGACGCGGCCTGGGCCATCGTCGCGCCCGACGCCAAGGAGGGCATGTTCGCCCACGCCGAGCGCCTGAACAAGCGCGGCATCCCGTTCATTTTCGACCTGGGCCAGGCCATGCCGCTGTTCGACGGCGCCGACCTGGAGCGCATGCTCGGACTGGCGCAGGCGCTGGCCGTCAACGATTACGAGGCCGGCGTGGTGGAGCAGCGCACCGGCCGCAGCATGGCCGATATCGCCCGCTCGCTGCAGGCCGTGGTGGTGACGCGCGGCGGCGAAGGCGCCACGCTGCTGACCGAAGGCAAGACCATCGAGATCGAGCCGGTGCGCGCCGCCGCCGTGGTGGACCCCACCGGCTGCGGCGACGCGCAGCGCGGCGGCCTGCTGTACGGCCTGACCAGCGGCTGGAGCTGGCAAGACAGCTGCCGCCTGGGCAACGTCATGGGCGCCATCAAGATCGCTTCGCGCGGGCCGCAGAACCATGCGCCGTCGCGCGCCGAGATCGACGCGGTGCTGCACGCCACCTACGGCATCCGCCTGCCGGCCTGAGCGGCCGGGAACCCGGCGGCGCGGGCCAGGTCGAATCATCGTCGGGACGGCCGCCGCGCGGGCTGCGCTGTTTGCAGCTTCTGGCCTTGAGTTTCAGTATGTTGCAGCAGCGTGAACCGTCCCTCGCGGGCAGAGTATGATCGAATAGTCGTCGGCCTTGCCGATCGAGGAGTCCAAATGAACCAAAGCAAATCCATTACCCTGGCCGCGCCGCGCACCGGCCGCTGGCTCGCCATCGCCGCCGTCGTCACCTCGCTGGCCGTGCTGGGCGGCTGCGCTAACCGCAGCGCTTCCAGCGGCGTCTACAGCTATGACCAGGCGCAGCGCGAACAGATCGTGCGCACCGGTACCGTCACCGGCGTGCGCCCCATCGTGATCCAGGACGACAAGTCCAGCGGCGTCGGCATGGTTGCCGGCGGCGCGCTCGGTGGCGTGGCGGGCAACGCCATCGGCGGCGGCACCGGCCGCACCATCGCCACCGTCGGCGGCGTCATCCTGGGCGCGCTGGCGGGCAACGCCGTTGAAAACCGCGTCGGCAAGAGCTCCGGCTACGAAATCACCGTGCGCCTGGACAACGGCGAAACCCGCGTGGTCGCCCAGGAAGCGGACGTGCCCATCAGCGTGGGCCAGCGCGTCCAGGTGATCAGCGGCTCCGGTCCCACCCGCGTCACGCCGATGTAAATTGCCGCCATCCCGGCACCAAGCCCGCGCAAGCGGGCTTTTTTTCGGCCTGTCGCGGCGCCGCAACGCGGCGTCTCGGGACTTACCCGCAAGCGCCCGCCTACCGCAAAAGTTCAATGGCGGTCCGGCCTGCGTAGTGACATGATTGCGCCTGCGATCGACGCCGCCGCGCGTACATCATGTAACTATCTGCTTCGCGGCGTCGTTCATGGCGGGCTGGAATTTCAGTTCGGTTTCAGCATTTCCTCAGTAATCTCATCGTCCTCTATCCCAGGGCAGGGGACGTTCGCCCACAAGGCAACGCAACGCTGCACGAACCATGCATTCCGAGCAAGAACTCCACACCAGGATCGGCGAGATCGTCGAGTCGATCGTCATGAAGAAAGTCACTCCCGACACGCAGCTGATCGCCAGCGGCCTGGTCGACTCGCTGGCCGCCGTCGACATCACGCTGGCGGTCGAGTCGGAGTACGGTTGCAGCATCCCGGCTCCCGAGATCGCGGAGCATCTACAGTCGGTCCGCACGCTTGCCGGCTATGTCGCTGCCCATACTGCGTAATTCGCGCTTCTGTTCGCACGTCGCGGCCGCCGCGACGGCGGTGGCGCTGGCCATCGGCGCCTATTGCGGCGCCGACGAGCTGCTCAGCCGCATGGTGGTCCCCACGCACCAGGCCGCGGTCGCGGCCGGCAGAAGCAACTACCTGCCCAACCTGGGGCCGGACTGGGGCACGCAGCACGTCAACCTGGAGCGCCTGGGCAACGCCCTGAGCGACGGCACGCTGGTCGTGCTGGGCTCGTCGGAATTGTCCAGCCATGACCTGCGCTTCGTGCCCTACCGCTTTTTCCCGCAAGAGCTGAAGGTGCCCACGCTGGCCTATGGCCACGCCATGTTCCAGTCCTACGGCATCGTCAGCGTGCTGGAGTCGGTGGCGGATTCGCTCACGCCCAACACCCGGCTGGCGATCATGCTCTCGCCGGCCTGGTTCGCCTCGGGCGGCCAGTTGCCGCGCAGCGCCTTCGCCGAGCACGTGACCGGCCCGGTCTGGGACCGCCTGTGGGACCGCCCCAGCACGCGCGAGCAGATGCAGAACTGGATCACCGACAACGCCAACTGGGGCCTGCTCTGGCTGATCGCCAACGGCCAGGTCGCCGAGCTCAAGGACAAGCTGGCGCTGTGGTGGCAGGCGCGCAAGGAGCCGGCGCCCGACCGTCCGCGCAGCAAGCTGTCGGTGCCGGCGCACCGCTACGTGGCCTGGCCGTCGGCGGCGCGCCTGGACGCGGGCCAGTGGAGCCGGATCACGCACCAGGCCCGCGAAGTCGAGCGCAAGCTGGGCGGCCACAATCCCTACGACGTGCGCGACGATTATTACCAGCAGTACCTGGCGCCCCTGTATTCGCCGGCCCGCAACGAGTTCGCCGACGTGGATCCCATCACCCGGGCCGAACTGGGTGACCTGTCGCGCGTCATGGCCTTGCTGCAGAAGCGCAAGGTCCACGCCTATTTCGTCATCCAGCCGTTCAATCCCAAGCTCATCCTGGACGTCGAGCGCTTCGATCCGGTGGTGGCCGCCATCACCGGCATGTGCGCGCGCTACCAGATGGGCTGCCTGGACCTCTACAGCATCCCCTTCGAGCCGGGCATGCTGCGCGACGACATGCACCTGGCCGAGCTCGGCTGGGCGCTGGCCGACCAGGGCATTGCGGAGTACTTTTCCCGATGAACAAATTGTTCCACTGGGCCAGGCCCAAGGCGGGCGATCCCGCGCAGGGTCAGGCGACCCGCAAGGCCGCCGCCGCATGGGGGCGGCGCTTCCTGTGGCACCTGTGCCTGTATCTCGGGGTGATCCTGGTGTTCGTGCTGCAGGCGCAGCCCACCACGGGCAGCGGCGGACCGATCAAGGTCGAATTCCAATACCAACAGTTCTGAGCCCGGCATGGAATTGTTCGCAAGCCTGAGTTTTTTCGGCGGCGCCCTGTGCGGCGGCCTGGGCCTGTTGGCGTACCGCTTCTTCGGCATGCCGATGCGCATCGGCTACCGGCACATCATCGGCGTGGTCTGCCTGGGCGTCTGGATGGCGGTGTTCTGGGCGCGCCCCTACCAGCCCATCGCGCTGATGGCCATCGCCGGCGGCGCGCTGTGGGCGGTGCGGCGCGGCTACATCCCGACCTGGCTGGGCGTGATCGTGACGATGGCGCCGCTGCTGCTGGTGAAGACCGGCGTGTCGCACCTGGGCGCCATGCTGGGCCTGTCGTTCGCGACCTTCCGCGCCATCGACGTGCTGCTGTTCGCGCAGCGCAACGAGCGCGTCTCGCCGCTGGACTACTTCATCTACCTGTTCTTCCCGCTCGCGCTGCTGGCCGGCCCCATGTACCGCTGGCGCAATTTCCAGGCGGATCTGAAGCGCGGCTACGAAGGCGTGAACCTCAACACCTGGCTGGCCGGGCTGGAGCTGATCATGCTGGGCGTGATCCAGAAGTTCGGCCTGGCCGAGCTGATCTGGCGCTACGGCCTGGCGACGCTGGACGCGCACGACTATTCGCTGACCGGCGTGGCGCTCAATGCCTCGCTGTACAGCGCCTACCTGTTTTTCGATTTCGCCGGCTACTCGACCATGGCGATCGGCATCGGCATGCTGTTCGGCTTCACGCTGCCCATCAATTTCCGCAATCCGCTGGCGACGCTGAATCCGCAGGACTTCTGGCGGCGCTGGCACATCAGCCTGTCGGAATGGCTGCGCGACGTGGTCTTCATGCCCATCTACAAGGCGCTGAGCAAGACCGCGTACTTCTCGCGCCACCGCCTGGCCGCGCAGAACATCGGCATCTTCGCCACCCTGCTGGCCATGGGCGTGTGGAACGGCTTGTCGCTGCATTACATCGTCAGCGGCCTGATGTTCGGCGCCTATTCGGTGGGCCACAACCTGCTGGTCAACGCCGCGCGCACCCGCCCTGCATTGCAGGCCGCGCTGGCGCGCCCGCTCATGCGCCTGCTCGGGCGCGTGCTGACCCTGGTCCTGGCGGCGCTGGCGCTCTACGTGTTCAGCGGCCGCAGCCCTATTTGACGCCGGGAGCATCGGCATGCGTTTCGACCTGAAATCCTTCCGTTTCGCGGATTCCGAACTCGCGCCCGAGGCGCTCGCCGTCGCCGGCGCCGACCGCAGCCTGAGCTGGGCGCAGCTGCGCGACGAAGCGGCCGCCTGGGCCGGGCAGGCGCGCCGCCACGGGCTGGGGCCGGACGTGCCGGTGGCGATATACGGCCACAAAGAGGCGTCGTTCTTCGTCGCCATGGTCGGGGCGCTGTCCATCGGCGCGCCGTTCGTGCCGGTCGACACCATCTATCCCGCCGAGCGCCTGCGCCGCATCGTCGAGATCGTGCGCCCCGGCGCCGTCTACGACGCGGCCGCCGGCACGTTCGCGCCGCACGAGGGTGCCATGCTGCAGGAGCGCGGCCTGGCCTACGTCATGTTCACCTCGGGCAGCACGGGCGATCCGAAGGGCGTGCAGATCGGCCGCGAAAGCGTGGGGCTGCTGGGCGACTGGATGCTGGGCAGCTTCGGCCTGGGCGAGGCGCCGGTGTTCATGAACCAGGCGCCGTTCAGCTTCGACCTGTCGATGTACGAGGTGTTCGCCACCCTGGCCTCGGGCGGCAGCTGCGTGCTGAACGCGCGCGAGCAGATCGCGCAGGCCGCCGTCTGGGTGCCGCGGCTGGCCGCGCATGGCGTGACGGTCTGGGTGTCGACGCCGTCCTTCGCGCACCAGCAGCTGGCCAACCGCGATTTCTCGCCGGCCGCGCTGCCCACGCTGCGCACCTTCCTGTTCTGCGGCGAGCCGCTGCCGGCGGCGCTGGCGCGCAAGCTGCGCCAGCGCTTTCCCGACGCGGTCATCCTGAACACCTACGGCCCGACCGAGGCTACCGTGGCCACCACGTGGATCGAAGTCACCGACGCCGTGCTGGCCGCGCACGACCCGCTGCCGGTGGGCCGCGCCAAGCCGGACAGCGTGCTGCTGGTCGACGAGGGCGGCGAGATCTGCATCGTGGGCGACCACGTCATGCGCGGCTATCTGAACCGCGCCGACCTGAACCAGGCCAAGCTCTACACCTATGCCGACGGCCGGCGGGCGTTTCGCACCGGCGACCTGGGGCAGATGGGGGAGGAGGGGCTGCTGTTCTGCCGCGGCCGCATGGACGACCAGATCAAGCTGAACGGCTATCGCATCGAACTGGCCGAGATCGACGAGGCGCTGCACGGCCTGCCGGGCGTGGAGGGCGGCGCCTGCGCCGTGCTGCGCCGGCCCGACGGCACGGCGGTGCGCCTGATCGGCTTCGTGGCCGGCGTGGCGCCGGCGGACCAGCCGGCGAGCCTGCTGGCGCCGCAGGCCCTGGATGACTGGAAGGCGCGGCTGGCGCAGCGCCTGCCGCCTTATATGGTGCCGTCAGAACTGGTGGCCTGCGCGGCGCTACCCATGTCGAACAACCACAAGATCGACCGTAAGAAGCTGGTCGAGATCTACAGCGCGATTCCGGTGTAGCTAGATGCCCATCATGCCGTAGCTCAGGCGGGCCAGGATCATCAGCAGGATCTGCGCGGCCACCAGCAGCACCAGCGGCGAGAAGTCGATCGAGGTGCGCGGCAGCACGCGGCGGATGGGGTTGAGCAGCGGGTCGGTCAGCGCCTGCAGCAGCGGCATCATGGGCGCCATCGGATTGACCCACGACAGCACCGCCTGGATCAGCGTCAGCCAGACCACCAGGTTGAGCGCCCATTTGGCCGCCAGGATCAGCGCCGAGCCCATGGCCGCGGGCAGCAGCTCGGCGGGAATCAGCGCGCCGATGGCCACCAGCCAGATCAGCACCAGGTAGACCAGCGCCGACAGCCATACGGCGACCAGGCTGGTCCAGTCGATCTTGTTGCCGGCGGGAATGATCCTGCGCAGCGGCGACACCAGCCAGTTGGTGGCCTGGTAGACCGCGCGGGCCAGGGGATTGAAGGGATGCAGCCGTATGGCGTGCATCCATGCGCGGGCGATCAGCGCCGCGCCGAACAGCGTGAACAGGATTTCGAGAAGGAAACGGAAGATTTCACCGAGCATGGACACGTTCACCCTGAAAAAGAGGAGTCAATTGTCGCACGCGCCACCGTGAAAAAAACCCCTCCATGCGGCCGGTGCAGACGGCCTCGCGACAAAAAAGCCGCCCGGCATGGGCCGGGCGGCTTCTGGCGAAGCTAGGGCTTCGAACCGTCCTGATTAGGGACGGCCACCGGTCGGGAACGGCCACGACGCGGCGGGGTTCAGCGCGGTCTTCGCGCCCGGGGCGGCAGCCGTGGACGGCGGCGTTACGGGCTTCTTCGGAGCGGCTTTCTTCGCGGCAGGCTTCTTGGCAGCGGCCGGCTTCTTGGCAGCAGCAGGCTTGGCGGCAGCGGGAGCCTTCTTGGCGGCGGGGGCCTTCTTGGCAACCGCCTTCTTGGCGACGGCCTTCTTGGCTACCGCTTTCTTGGCAACGGCCTTCTTGGCAGGCGCCTTCTTGGCGACGGCCTTCTTGGCAACCGCCTTCTTGGCGACGACCTTCTTGGCTACCGCTTTCTTGGCGACGGCCTTCTTGGCAGGCGCCTTCTTGGCGACGGCCTTCTTGGCTACCGCTTTCTTGGCGACGACCTTCTTGGCTACTGCCTTCTTGGCGACGGCTTTCTTGGCAACCGCCTTCTTGGCGACGGCCTTCTTGGCTACCGCTTTCTTGGCGACGGCCTTCTTGGCGGCAACCTTCTTGACTGCCGGCTTCTTGGCGGCAACCTTCTTCACTGCCGGTTTCTTGGCGGCGACTTTCTTGACGGCTACCTTCTTGACGGCAGCTTTCTTGGCCGGGGCGGCCTTCTTAGCTACTGCCTTCTTGGCGGCGGGCTTTTTCACCGCTTTCTTTACGGCTTTCTTGGCTGTTGCCATGGTCATGCTCCTTAGGTTCAGGGGTCCCAGAACTTAAACCCGTGCCCCGACCCACCCTTCGGCGGACCGTGCCCGGGCTATTCATCGGCGCATGCCGCTGTCCTGTGCGAGCAACAGCTACTACGGTTTGCGCTAATGAATTCGGCACAGCCATTTGATATGGCCCCCGCTCCTTTGGCGCGAGCCATTTCAAATGGCGCCGGCCGGCAGCCCGATCACGGGCCCCGACCGCTTGTTCTACGTGTTCGAAAACGATTCCGGAACACCCTGACCAGAGAGCGCATCATCGAGCCTGTCGCGAACGCGACGCCCCTGGTTCAGGGGCGTGCCCGCGCCGGGCCCGATGGCGTACTGCCTTACTCCCAGCTCAGCGTGCCACCGGTTTGGTATTCGATCACGCGAGTTTCAAAAAAGTTGCGTTCCTTTTTAAGGTCGATCATTTCCGCCATCCACGGGAAGGGATTCTCTTCCTGCGGGAACAGCGGCTCGATACCGATTTGCTGGCAACGGCGGTTGGCGATGAAGCGCAGGTAGGACTTGAACATGGGTGCGTTCAGGCCCAGCACGCCGCGCGGCATCGTGTCTTCGGCGTAAGCGTATTCGAGTTCGACCGCTTTGCGGAAGAGTTCTCGGATTTCTTCGCGGAATTCCGGCGTCCACAGATGCGGATTTTCCAGCTTGATGGTGTTGATGAGGTCGATGCCGAAGTTGCAGTGCATGGATTCATCGCGAAGGATGTACATGTACTGCTCGGCCGCGCCGGTCATCTTGTTCTGGCGGCCCAGCGCCAGGATCTGCGTGAAGCCAACGTAGAAGAACAGGCCTTCCATCAGGCAGGCGAAGACGATCAGCGACTTCAGCAGCGTCTGGTCGGCTTCGGGAGTGCCCGTCTTGAAGTTGGGGTCCGCGATCGCGTCGATGAACGGGATCAGGAATTCGTCCTTGGCGCGGATGGACGGGACTTCGTTGTAGGCGTTGAAGATCTCCGCCTCGTCCAGGTCCAGGCTTTCGACGATGTATTGATAGGCGTGCGTGTGGATCGCTTCCTCGAACGCCTGGCGCAGCAGGAACTGGCGGCACTCGGGCGCCGTGATGTGGCGGTAGGTGCCCAGCACGATGTTGTTCGCGGCCAGCGAGTCGGCCGTGACGAAGAAGCCCAGGTTGCGCTTGACGATGCGGCGCTCGTCCTCGGTGAGCCCGTTCGGGTTCTTCCAGAGGGCGATGTCGCGCGACATGTTGATCTCTTGCGGCATCCAGTGGTTGGCGCAAGTGGCCAGGTACTTCTCCCATGCCCACTTGTACTTGAAGGGCACGAGCTGGTTGACGTCCGTCTGGCCGTTGATGACGCGCTTGTCGGCAACCTTCACGCGTTGCGAGGTGGCGGAGCCGCTGACCGCCAGGCCTGCCGCGTGTTCAGGCGCGGCAGGCGTGGGCAGGGCGGCGTCGCCGAACACGCCGGTCGCGGCCCGCACGGCGGGCTCGGCCTGGCCGCCCGCCGCGGGAGCGGGCGATTGCGCAGGTTGCGTGGCGATGTTGTCGTCTTCCCAATTAATCATGATTCATTCTCCGGAGGCGGTTATTGGCAGGCTTCGCACTCTTCGAAGCCGGGGTCGCCCGGCCGCATGGTGCAAACCGCCCCGAGAACTTCGGGTTCCGGCAAAACAGTTGCGGCAGCCACGGCAGGCGCCGTGGATTGGACTCCCGCGCTGACGGCGTTCAGTTCGCCGCCGCGACCCGTGGACTTCTCGGCGCTGGTGGCGCCCAGGGTGCGCAGGTAGTAGGTCGTCTTCAGGCCACGCTTCCAGGCCAGCTTGTAGGTGTCGTCCAGCTTCTTGCCCGAAGCGCCGGCCATGTAGATGTTCAGCGACTGGGCCTGATCGATCCACTTCTGGCGACGCGAAGCGCATTCCACCAGCCAGCTCGGTTCGACTTCGAACGCGGTGGCGTAGAGTTCGCGGAGTTCGGAAGGTACGCGATCGATGCGGGACAGGCTGCCGTCGAAGTACTTGAGGTCGGCGACCATGACTTCGTCCCAGAGACCGAGTTTCTTCAGGTCACGCACGAGGTAATCGTTAACGACCGTGAACTCGCCGGAGAGATTCGATTTGACGTACAAGTTCTGGAAAGTGGGTTCGATGCACGCAGATACACCAATGATATTGGAAATAGTCGCGGTTGGGGCGATTGCGATGCAATTGGAGTTGCGCATGCC
>Ga0182742_1001094_pt1 | contig 36720 bp, 34 predicted proteins | sample eDN5th37CBELigMG_FD_128880 | JGI IMG/M metagenome (GOLD analysis project Ga0182742, IMG submission 128880) | Enriched Miracle-Growth compost microbial communities from Emeryville, California, USA - eDNA 5th pass 37_C BE-Lig MG (version 2)... ... | reverse complement strand
TTCAATGTTTGTAATGGTAACTGTACTTTCTTAATCAAATGATCACCTTTTTTCACTTTGTTACTAAATAAATACTTGATTCCCCTCCTATATTTTATCCTAACAGGATAAAGCAAAAGTATTGGGGAACTCCCCTTTACGTTACAGTAAACTCCCTATCTCTAAAAACAAAAAAACGCTAGGGCTGAACGTGCCCTAACGTTTTAAACTAACCTTATTCATCTATTAGGCTGTGAAGCTGTTCAAATAGTCTTTCTTGATCTCGTTTACTCATAAGCTGAGCCGTCATTGGAAATAGTACAGATTCCTCTTTTACAAAATGGATCATTAATATTTCAAATGCTTCGCCAACATCACGCGTCATATCAATCATTTCCTGTAAGCTGTGCTCTCCTTCTGCATGCTTAAGAAAATGGTTTAGATAAGACAGTACTTCGCCATGCTCTTCTTCAATCGGCATGATCGGACCTTGCTCATAGCCAATATATTGACCAAGCATAGGGAAGAAAAACTGTTCTTCCTTTTTTGAATGGTTAATAAAAGGGGGGACAAACGCTTCAACTAATGAACGTAGCCTTGAAAACTCAAGCCTAGCCTGCTCAGCACTACTATAGCGTCCTGTTTGCAGCTGTCTAACGATGGCATGCCACTGGTTCATAAGCTGAGTTAAGTAGTGATGCTCATGTTCTAATATTCTTATAGCAGGAACAGTGCTATTAAACTGAATTGTACTCATACGCTACCACCTTTCCACCAGCACTAGCAGGCAAACATACACTTATTAAAACTCTAATAGCTTTTTCTTAAGAGCATATTCTACAAGCTCAGGTCTAGTTTTTAGATTAAGCTTCTCCATAATTTTTGCTTTATTCGCTTCTACCGTTTTTACCGATATAAAAAGCTTCTCCGCAATTTCCTTGTTTCCATATCCTTTAGCAACAAGCGGTAATATCTCTATTTCACGTGTTGTTAGAAGCTGGAATGGGTCATTTTCATCAATCGTTTGATTATGACTTACAAATTCACGTACTAATGATGTTGCCATTTTAGGATGTATATACGTTCCACCTTGATAAACCATACGAATCGCATTGATTAGCACCTCATCAGGTGAATTTTTTAGTATATAACCGCTAGCACCATTTTTTAATACATGGAATAAATATTCCTCATCGTCATACATCGTTAATATTAAAATTTTGGTTTCTGGAAAAACTTCATTTATCTTTTTTGTTGCAATAAGTCCACTTTCACCAGGCGGCATACTTAAATCCATAAGTAAAATATCAGGACGATGTGTTGCAACCATATTGTAAGCCTCTATCCCATCAGCAGCAGTAGCTACAACCTCCATATCCTCTTGGAAGTTTAATATCATCGCAAAGCCAGTTCTGACTACAGCATGATCATCTGCTATTACTATTTTCATCCTCTTTCCCTCCCACATTTCAACTTACATAAGAACATAGAAACGTTAATCCTAATTCTTATCGTAACGTGCGACGTTGGTTGGAATTTGCAAATGAATCTTCGTTCCCGAACCTATTTGTGATGTTATCGACAAGTTTCCGTTCACTAGCTCTGCTCGTTCTCTCATTCCATATAAACCTAAACCAGTTCCTTTCGGATCACGTAAACTAAGATTAAAGCCCTCACCTTTATCTTCAACAATCATTTCTAAATATTCTTCTGTTTCAAATAAGGTTACCTCGACCTCATCAACATCAGCATATTTGATTGCATTTAATAATGATTCCTGACAAATTCGATAGAAAACCGTTTCAATCTCATTATTATAACGAGTACCGTTTAATTTGGGTGTAAATTTTACAATAACACCGTAATTTTTTTCAATCCATTTAAAGTGAGAACGGAAGGCCGCTTCTAAACCTAAATCATCCAATGATGATGGACGTAGCTCTACTGACATATTACGAATTTGATCTAATAGCCGAGTAAGTGAGCCTTCTGTTTGCTCGAGCTTCTGTAGCACATCTTCTGATACATTCAAATACTTAAGCACCCGAAGCTCAACTAAGGAACTTAATAGCTCCTGTGCAACACTATCATGCAATTCACGAGAGATACGTTTTCTTTCGTCCTCCTGTGCTTTAATCGTGTTTTTCATCATTGTATTTCGATACATCGACTCTTGCGTCACTAATTGACTCGTTAAATCCCTTAGCATAAGCACTCGTGTACCGGTTTCTTTATCGATGGTTTGAAAGCTAGCAGAAAAAGGAATGACGCCTTTATCCTTTGTATTAAGATAAACTTGAAAAGAGCTAAACTCTGCTTGAGTATGCGACATAAAGCAATTGATGCAAGACATCAATTCATTATCACTAGTATAGCCTCTACACGTAATACAAAACGGTGAATGCTCCTCGTTTCGCTGCATTGAAGCCAACTCTGAAGGATCTAAAATATTTTCCGCTGCTGGATTCATATCTATAATGGCACCTTTGGCATCAAAGAAAAAAATCGGCTCAATATTATTTCTATATAAACTATCCATTAATGTCATAATCATTTGTGAAGATATTGGCATCTTTTTTACAACCCCTTAATATCAAATGCTCCAAATTCGTTATGCAATAAGCTTTTCAAGTTAGAAGCAAACGTCTCTGAAATTAGTGTAGGTTGACGGTACCCTACTAATAGTACCCCCGTTACACGTGCATATTGGAACAGTGGAACGGCAATTAGAGCACAAAGTTTCTCTGATACGACAATGGGGTAATTGAATAAATCTTCATTCATCATGTCTGACTTGACATCATTTATAATCATCGGTTTACCTGTTTTAAACACGATTCCAGCAATCCCCTTGCCAGAACGTAAGATGATTCTTTTATACCGATTATTTAAGTTTCCAGAAGCATACTGCCATGTTATTTCTGATCCTTCAGACGCAGATTTTGCAATAGCAACCGCTACAAAGTCACAGCTTAAGCTCTCTCGTAAATCATCTATTTTCATTTGATAATTATAAATCTCGCTAGCTTCATTCATCATATGAATTAACTCCTAAACATTTCCTAAAGTTCTAGTTCTTATTCATACCTTTATGCTTTCTATATAGAATAGAACTTCTTCTTACATAATTCAAGGGTACACTCCATACATGCACTAAGCGCGTGAAAGGCCAAAGACCAAAAACAATAATACCTAGTAAAATATGAAGCTTAAATGAGAATGGCACGTCCTTCATTAAACTTGCATCTGGGCTGAATGTTAGTAAGCCTCTAAACCAAACAGAGATTGTTTCTCGATAATCGAAATCTGGTTGTACAGCATTCGTAATAAATGTTGAATATACACCCATAAAGATGATAAACAATAATATCGCATTTACAAGTAAATCTGATGTTGAGCTTAGCTTTCTAACTGTTTTAATCGAAAAACGACGTGCAGTTAAAATTAACATCCCTGCCAATACCATTACTCCAGCTAATCCACCGCCATAAACAGCACCCATATGATATAAGTGCTCATTTACGCCAATAGCATTCATCCAAGATTTTGGAATGCCTAAGCCTGCAACATGTCCAAAGAATACTGGGATTATCCCAAGATGAAAGAGCATGCTACCAAGCCTCAAATGTTTTTTCTCGATAAATTCACTAGATTTTGCTGTCCAATTAAACTGATCATAGCGAAATCTAAAAATATGCCCGACAATAAATACGACAACACATAAATAAGGGAATATAACCCATGTAAATTGATTAAGCATGTGCAATCTCCTCCTGTTGGAGACAATGTTTGAATGTTAAGCGAATCGCTTTTACAATATAAGCATACGGGCTATCAAATTTTTCTAATGCCTTTAATAGCTCAAAGGTACCGTCTTCCATAACAGCTAAAAACATATTTATTGCTTCTACCTCCATCGTCTCATGGTACCAGTTTGCAGCATATAAAAACTCGCACATAAGCGGTAAATAATCAGGCAGCTCACTATTTTCAATTTCAAGACCATAGATTTCGTACATCGATTTCATTTGCTCTAGCATTCTTCCACGTTCTCTAGAGTCCTCAAATTTTACATAGGTCATATATAAGGTAGACTTTTTTTGAAAGTCAAACGTCTGTACATAGTTCTCTTGAATGTCATCTAGGCTTAGCTGCTGCATCTTTTGCCAATATGCTTCAATCAATTCAGAGATAGAAGGGAGAAAATCCCCCTTCACCTCCATATCTGAAAATGTAGTTTTTTCGGGATAGGCTAATTGCTCAGCATAAAAACCAAATGATTGCTTATAAGCTGATAATTTTTTTAGATTAATCACGCCAAATCCCCCCATAGAAGTTTTCTTTATATAAATCTTTACTCGTTTTCATTTCTGGTGGGAATGTTGGTCCACATCCACCGCAGTCCATACTACCAAAGCCTTCAGAGCCTTGTGCACGATAAGGGTCCATATAAGTCTCTTTATGTGCTGTTGGAATAACAAAACGATCCTCATACTTAGCAATAGATAGTAAGCGATACATTTCCTCTATTTGATTTGCAGTTAGGCCAACTCTATCAAGTCTACTAGCTTCAAACTCTTTCTTAGAGTACTTAGCTCGCATAAAGGAGCGCATCATAGCCATACGTTGTAGTGCTATTTTTACTGATTCTGTATCACCAGCCGTTAATAGATTCGCCAAGTATTGTATTGGTGTTCTCATTTCTTCAATCGCAGGGAAAATTAAATCTGGATTTTGAATAGAGTCTTTACCTTCAAAATGGCTCATAATCGGGCTAAGCGGTGGTACGTACCATACCATTGGCAATGTGCGATATTCTGGATGTAGTGGGAATGCTAGTTTATATTCAATCGCTAGTTTATAAACTGGTGAATGCTGAGCAGCTTCAATCCATTCCTCTTTAATGCCATCCTTACGTGCTTGCTCAATAATAGCCGGATCATTTGGATCTAAGAATAAATCTAGCTGTGCCTGATATAGCTCCTGCTCATTTAATGTAGAAGCTGCATCCTGAACCTTATCCGCATCGTACAGTAAAACACCTAAATAACGAATTCGACCCGTACAGGTTTCAGAGCATACAGTTGGTAATCCCGCTTCAATTCTTGGGAAACAGAATGTACATTTTTCGGCTTTATTTGTTTTCCAGTTAAAATACACTTTTTTGTATGGACAACCCGTCATACAATAGCGCCAGCCTCGACATGCCTCTTGATCGACAAGGACTATTCCGTCCTCATCGCGCTTATACATTGCCCCTGATGGACAAGATGCCACACAGCTTGGATTTAAGCAGTGCTCACATAAACGAGGTAAATACATCATAAATGATTGCTCAAAATTGAATTTAATCTCTTCTTCAATTTTTTCAATATTAGGATCCTTAGGACCTGTTATATGTCCTCCGGCTAAGTCATCCTCCCAGTTAGGACCCCATTCAAGATCCATCTTTTCACCCGATACAACAGAATGTGCACGAGCTACTGGCTGATGCTTTTTCGGACCAGAGTTTGTTAATTTCTCATAATCATAAGTCCATGGCTCATAGTAATCTTTCATTTCAGGCATATCAGGGTTGTAGAAGATTTTCCCTAATGCAATTTTAGATAATTTACTACCTGATTTAAGCTCTAGCTTACCTTTATTATTTAATGTCCAGCCACCTTTATAATGCTCTTGGTCTTCCCAACGCTTTGGATAACCAATACCAGGCTTTGTCTCAACGTTGTTGAACCATATATATTCTGCACCTTCACGATTCGTCCACGTGTTTTTACATGTGACACTACAAGTGTGACAACCGATACACTTGTCCAAATTCATGACCATGGCAATTTGTGCTTTAATCTTCAAGCCAGTCAACCTCCTTCATCTTACGAACTGCGACATAAACATCGCGCTGATTTCCGATTGGTCCATAATAGTTAAAGCCATAGCTTAACTGTGCATAGCCACCGACTAATTGCGTCGGCTTCAAATGAATTCTAGTCGGTGCATTATGGCTACCGCCGCGTTCCTTCGTAATTTCAGAGCCTGGTACTTGAATATGCTTATCTTGTGCATGATACATAAACATTGTGCCCTGAGGCATTCTATGGCTAACAACTGCTCTTGCTGTTACGACACCATTACGGTTATACACTTCAACCCAATCATTATCTTTAATACCATATGGCTCTGCATCCTCATTACTTATCCAAACTGTTGGCCCACCACGGAACAGCGTTAACATGTGTAAATTATCTTGATACATGCTGTGAATATTCCATTTACCATGCGGAGTTAAATAACGTAGCACTAATGTATCCTTATCACTCGTTACTTGCTTATCACGAGGACCAAATACCATTGGTGGCAATGTTGGCTTAAACACCGGCAATGCTTCTCCATATTGTAGGAACAGCTCATGGTCAACATAGAAATGTTGACGTCCAGTTAATGTTCTAAATGGTACTAGTCGTTCTATATTTGTTGTAAATGGTGAGTATCGACGTCCAGATTTATTTGAGCCACTAAATACTGGCGTTGGGATAACCTCACGTGGCTGTGCTGTAATACTTTGGAACGTAATGCGCTCTGCAGCACGATCTGCTGATATATCCTTAAGCTCTACTCCTGTATGATGCTCCTCTGATTCCCAAGCTCTTTGAGAAACCTTACCATTTGTAGCTGATGATAAATGTAAAATTGCATTTGCAGCATGTTTAGCTGTTTGAAGCTTAGGTAAACCTACTTTAATAGGTTCATCAGTATCATTGTAAGCACCATTTATTTTCTTCATTTCCTCATACTCTTCTGTAACGAAGAAGCTTACGCCGTGTGCACCAACCTTATTCGTTGCAAGATTAGGACCTAAAGTAATAAATTTGTTGTAGATTTGCGTATAGTCACGCTCAACTACTGTGAAGTTTGGCATTGTTTTACCGAGCTCAGCTTTAATCTCACCTTTTTTCCAGTCCTTTACTTTACCTAAAGGCTGAGCGATTTCATTTGGTGTATCGTGTGCAAGCGGAGTTGCTACTAAGTCCTTGTATACACCTGGCATATAATCTTTAGCCATTTCAGATACTGTCTTAGCTAATGTACGATAAATATCCCAGTCTGATTTAGACTCCCATAATGGATCGATAGCCGCATTAAACGGATGAACAAATGGATGCATATCAGTGGATGATAAGTCTTCCTTTTCATACCATGTTGCCGCAGGTAATACGACATCAGCATACATTGGTGTAGCTGTCATACGGAAATCTAGTGAAACAAGTAAATCAAGCTTACCTTCTACATCATCACGCCATACAATTTCTTCTGGCTTATCCTCTTCATTTGGCTTAGACAATAAGCCATTATGCGTGCCCAATAAGTGCTTCATGAAATACTCTTGGCCCTTTGCTGAGCTTGAGATAAGGTTTGAACGCCATACGAATAACGAGCGTGGATGATTTTCAGGTGCATCAGGATCTTCAACTGCGAATTTTGTTTTTCCAGATGAAACCTGTTCATATGCTTCTTGAATGATCGCTTCATTTGTTTGCTCGCCTTTTGCTTTAGCATCCTCTGCAAACGAAAGACTGTTTTTATTAAACTGTGGATACGATGGAAGCCATCCTAATCTTGCTGCCAATACGTTATAATCCGCAGGATGCTGATATTTGATATCTCCTCCTGTTGGAGATTTTAAAGATTCGTTGTTCATTTCTTCATACTTCCATTGATCTGTTGCAAAGTAGAAGAATGACGTTGCATTTTGTAAACGTGGAGTCGATTGCCAGTCTTTTGCGAAGGCAATATTATTCCAACCTTCAATTGGTCTTAATTTTTCTTGACCAACATAATGAGCCCAGCCCCCACCATTAACACCTTGTGAAGCAGTTAAGATGACAAGGTTTAAGATTGAACGATAAATCGTATCACTATTAAACCAGTGGTTTATACCAGCACCCATAATAATCATAGAGCGTCCACCAGTATCAACGGCATTTTGAGCAAACTCTCTAGCAATTTGCACAACAAGTGATGCTTTTACGCCTGTAATTTTTTCTTGCCATGCTGGTGTATATAATGAGCTCGCATCATCATAGCTGCTTGCCTCAAGCTTACTTCCTATACGTTTTACACCATACTGACTTAGCATTAAATCATAAACAGTAGCTACAAGCTTTGTCGTACCATCTGCTAACACTACTTTTTTTGCAGGAATTGGTCGTTCAAACGTCCCGTTACCTTTATGATCAAAGTAAGGGAATACGAGTTCTGTCCACTCAGCTTCATGCTTTTCAACTGAAAGAGCGGGCTGAATGCGTGTACCATCTTCACGCTCAAGCTTTAGATTCCATTTTGCATTTTTTTCCCAGCGTTGACCCATTGTTCCGTTAGGTACAATCAGCTCATTTAGTGTTTCGTCGATAATAACGGGCTTCCACTCAGCGTGCTCAGTCTGTTCTCCCAAATCACTAGCTCGTAAAAAACGTCCTGCTTTATATTTACCTTCATGCTCATCTAATAAAATTAAAAATGGTAAATCAGTAAATTGCTTTGCATATTTAATAAATATTTCCTCTTGGCGTTTTACATAAAACTCATCAAGAATAACATGTGTCATCGCTTGTGCTAGTGCAGCATCTGTACCAGGGTTAGGTGCTAGCCAGTTATCCGCAAACTTAACGTTTTCGGCATGGTCTGGTGCGATTGAAACGACTTTAGTTCCTTTGTAGCGCACCTCGGTCATAAAGTGAGCATCTGGTGTACGTGTTAAAGGAACATTTGAGCCCCACATCATTAAATAGCCAGAGTTATACCAATCGGATGATTCTGGAACATCCGTTTGTTCACCCCAAATTTGTGGTGATGCTGGCGGTAAGTCGGCATACCAATCGTAGAAGCTTAACATTTCACCACCAAGCAGGGAGATAAAACGAGCACCTGACGCATAGCTAATCATTGACATTGCTGGAATCGGTGTAAAGCCTGCAATTCGGTCTGGACCATATTTTTTAATCGTATATGGTAATTGCGCACCTATTAAAGGGACGATGTCCTGCCAAGATACACGCACATGTCCACCTTTACCACGAGCTTGCTTATAAAGCTTTGCTTTTTCAGGGTCTTCAACGATACTTCCCCAAGCTTCAATAGGATTGCTATGCTTTTCTAGTGCTTCCTTCCACAAACGCCATAATTGTCCTCGAACGTAAGGGTATTTGATGCGAAGTGGACTATATTCATACCATGAGAATGATGCTCCACGAGGACAACCTCTTGGTTCAAACTCAGGCATATCCGGTCCACAGGATGGATAATCAATTTGTTGATTTTCCCATGTGATAATTCCGTTTTTGACAAATACCTTCCAGCTACATGAGCCTGTACAGTTAACACCATGTGTTGTACGCACTACCTTATCATGAGACCAACGACCTCTATACATGTTTTCCCAGTCTCTATTTTTTTCCTCAAGGACTGACCAGTTATTAGAGTAATTTTCCTTAGGTTTAAAAAACTTTAGAGCAAATTTTCTTTTCATGTGATGCTATCACTCCTTCATCCAAGAATGAAATTAATTAGAGGGGAATCAATTATATTCATTCGTTTAATTCTATTATGAGTTTTTTAGTTGACTGTTTATATTAGGGAAATCCCTTTGCCAACTAGGAAATACCCTATTGAAGTTTGTATTTCCTTTTTAAACAAAAAATAGATAGTAGCACTTGGAAAAGCTAAGTGCTACTATCTATTAAACTTTTTATATTAAAATCCAAGCATCGACTTTGCCCAATCTGACATCAGCTGTGGCTCCCAGCTTGGTTCAAAAACAACATCTACCTCAACTATTGGCTTCTCATCTTTTAGTACCCATTCTACTGCACTTTTTATCGTATCATGCATGGGGCAACCGGCAGTTGTTAGCGTCATTTTTACATATAAACGATCTACTTCCTCTTTAATCTCATATATAAGTCCAAGATCAACAATATTAATACCTAGTTCTGGATCATACACTTCCTTTAGCAAGTTCATAATACGTTCCTCATTTGCCAACATAATTCGTCCTCCTGTTCAATATTATTTGCGAAACACAAAGCTTATTAATGCTATATAAACAAATGAGCATAATGAAAAAATAATGCCAAAAATAGAAATTAAAATAGCGTTATTAGAAACTAATCCCATTTGCATGAGTAATGCTGCACTAATCAGACATGTTAAGCTTACTTTCACCTTTTTGTCATTTAATAAATCGCTCATCATTGGTATACTCTGCTTTCCAGCAAGCTTTCCATATTTATAGGTCCACCATAGAAATGGGACAATTTTCGAAGCATAGCATAGCACCATAAGTGATACCCAGCCACCAAGATATAGCCATCCTGCAAGTCTTACAGCTTCACTAGAAAGCATCTGATCTGGCTTGTAAATACTAAATGCTAGCAGCAATATTAATATAATGGCAAATCCATGATTGACGTACATTGACCACTGAATACCAGCTCCTGGATTTTTTTTGAAGCGATTTTTGCGAATGTGTAATAAATGCACATTATAAATGATAAAAGCGATTGTTAGTAAAGCTAAAGCAAGTTGCATCGTCCATGGCTTACCATTTAGCAGGAAGGATAATACACCTGCTATAACGGCTGCATTCCATAGCAGTAAAATTATAGTTTGTAGCTTTTTAGGATAATCATGTGCTAAATAAAACATTGGTAGCATTTTATAGCTAAAGCCTGTTATTAATAAACCGAACCAGCCAATCGTACCTAACCAAATATGTGCGCCAAATAATCGGCCATGTAGCTCTACCCAATAGCCTAAGGCAAGATTTAGACCCATCAATAATCCTGATATGCCTGTTAAAACAAGATAGGCGACGGCAATCGCTGCACTAATCGTAATCGTATCCCAATGCTTAGCTTTGTATAAGGTTACTGCCATATTAAAAGCAAATAATAATATACCAAGTAGCATGAGAGTAGCGAATATAGCTAACACATACACTTCTCCATATAAAAATCCATAAAGTGTACCGATTAATCCAGCTGTAAAGCATAAATAATGAGCATAGCCTAACTTTTCGCTATAAATATGAGTTTGTAAAATAACATGAATAAGCTGATACACTGCTCCCATTGCTAGCATAGTTGCCCAGCCTAGCACAAACAGATGAACCTGAAACCAGCCGTTTGGCCCACGCAGCTCCTCGGTTAGCCACGTTGATAGCGAAAATATTGAAGTAGCATGAAAAGCGATAAAGCCGACTATACCTGTAACGATAAAGAGAAATGGAAGTCGTGATATTTTAGTCATCTGCTTTACTCCTTATCGTTTTACTATTTTTACTTTTGCTGTGCCGTCTGCTTGTTCAGCAACTTCATAATCACAGCCAAGGTTTTTTATTTCTTCAATTAAAAATACTGGCACACGGTCATTATGAATATGCACCTCATCGCCTGGTTGACTGCGTTCAATTGCCGCTAGTGTACGCATCATCGGATTAGGTGGCTCAAGCCCACGATTATCTAATGCTATAATACGTGGAGCTGGTGTACTTCCTTTAGCTTCAGCTCGCTTTTGTTGAAAATCATTCTCAATATCGTCTAAAGAAAAATCAGTACTCGAAAGTAACTGATTGTCTACTAGCCAATTTTTATTTTTTTTATGCACAAAAGTTGTAGTCCAATGCTCATGATCAATTTTTACTGCCTTTCCGATTAGCCCCTTCATCTTTAACAAGCCTATTAACGGTGTTGGCTTAATAGTAGCATGCAGTACAAACACATCATCCTTACCTATTGCTTTCACCGTATCCATAATCAATTGAAAGGGCTCTAATTTGTTGCGAAGCTGTTCTCTAACATCTAGCTCCACTACTTTAGCATCCTTCATCTCCATCTAGCATTCTCCTTCCTATTACCAATTAAGGTATAGTCGAACATTTCAATTTTTACAGCTTACTAATTTTGACTTGAAATGTAGTTGGACCTTGCTCGATATATTCCCAGCTATATTGCCCAGGATATTGTGATTCAAACTGGAAACGAAGTGGCTTTGGATCATGATCGTTAACGAGTAACATCGCTTCTCCATTATTTAGATTTAAAAAGGTTGAAAAAATAGTTTTATGTTTAAGATGGGGCGGGTACTCCGTAGCATTAATTGTCGCTGCAAATTGTTCCATTGTTATTCCTCCAAGATTTAAATTTTATTAACTGAGTTCATTATAAAATGTCCTTTGGAGGGGAATTGTGAGCCTCGTCACAAACTTATAAAATAATTTATCTTTTTATAACCTTTGATTACTTTGATTCTCTTAGCAATTTTAGAGCTTGTAAATCTTTTACGATAATACGACTACGATCAACCTCTAACAGATCTTCCTTATTGAGTTGGTTTAGAAAACGGTTGACCGTTTCTCTAGTAGAACCGACGCAATTGGCTATTTCTTGATGTGTAACAGGTAAAAATATAGTAATCTCACTTTCCTTTGTATGCCCGTGCTGTTCTGCTAGTAATAGTAAAAATGATAGGATTCTATTTTTTATATCTTGCTCCGATAGCATTTGTAGCTTTTCCTGAAGCTCCTTTATTTTATCTCCCATCACACACATTATTTTAAGTGCAATTGACGGCATTCTCATCACTAAGCCTTCAAACTTGCGTACAGGGATTGCAATAAGTTGAGATTCTACAATCGTTTCAGCCGTAGCGGGATAAGGGCTAGCATTAAACAGTCCTGTATGTGGAAACATTTCTCCCTTTTTTAAAAAGGAGACAATATGCTCATGTCCATTTTCATCTGTTTTATATGTCTTGACTAATCCGTCCTGAATTAAATATATTGCTTCCTTCTCACTTCCTTCAGTAAAAACTGCAGTCTTTTTTGGATAGCGACGCGTTATTGCAATTTCATTTACATGTAAAAGCTCTTCGTCATTCAAATCCTGAAATAACATAAATTGCTTTAGCAAACTTGTATTAGTCATATTACTCTCCTGAATCGTCATCAATTTTGAGTATAGTTTAACATATTGTTTAGCATATAAGCGAAAACACAAAAAAAAGCACCGCTCTAAAAGAACGGTGCTTTAATCTAAACGATATATTTCAAGACTTATTAATGCCCACCGCAGCCGCCACCACAGCCACAGCCATCCTTCTTAATTTCACTTAGCTCAGGTACTCTATTCCATTCTATTGTTTTTGTGAAGAACTGATTAATTAAATGGAATAGCTTATTTATTTCATTTTCGGCATATAAATATTTTCTGATAATAGTATTTTCATAAATAGCCATTTCCTCTTGTTCATAAGCAGTAATTTCTTCTTCAGTAAGTTTTATTTGTTGTCTTTCCTTATCTTCAAGTTGTTGCTGATGCTGTTGAAAGGCCTGATATTGTGCAACAGCACGCTCATCTTGTAAAAATTCATCTATCATTGCTCTTAGCTCTTGATATGAAGCTTGCTCTAATAGCTCCTGACATAGCGCTGTCATTTTATTAATAACACTTGTTTTATCAATCGTTACAATCATATTAATCCTCCTGTAATATACTAATTTTTTTATTGACCATCTGCTGTAACTTGTAATATCCCCATAGCTCCCTTTGAGGCATGATTAAGCTGATGCGAAAGAAATGGATAATTTCCCTCCTCAGTAACAGTAAACTCAACTACTGCACCACCGCTAGTGGGTAGCATCACCGTTTGCAAGCCATACATGATATTGTTCGGATTACCATCTATATAAACATGGTCCATAATTGTCCCAACAATATGGAAGGAGGACACTTCATTTGGTCCAGCATTAAGCACATAAAATCTTACCTTATCGCCAACCTTTGCTAATAGAGGTTTATCCTTTAATCCATAGTCTGTACCATTAAAAACAACAAAGTTATGCTTACCGTCAGCTAGTGCATCATAATCATCGTATGGATACCATTCAGACTGTACAATCGTATATTCAATATCAATCTCATCATCAGTTGGATACCCATTTTCTGGCTCTACTATAATCATGCCATACATCCCATTTGCTACATGTAAAAGCATAGGCTCTGTTGCACAATGATACATAAAAACACCAGGATTATTAGCTGGATAAGTGAATACCCCTTCTTCATTTGGCATAACATCTATAAACTTTTCACTTGGTGCAGCATGAACAGCATGGAAATCCATTGAATGCGGAACAATCGGATCTAGGTTTTTTAAAGTAAAGTGAATCATATCGCCTTCTTTAACTTTTAACACAGGTCCAGGCACTGTTCCGTTAAACGTCCATGCATTAAATATCACTCCTTCCGAGATTTCTATATTTGTTACTTGTGAAGTCATCTCTATATGAACATCTTTACCATCACGAACCACTATCGGCTCAACTGGTGGCTGGTTGATTACTTCCTTTGTTATTGAGCTTAATTCATCGTCATAAACTTCCTGTTCTTTTTGCAAAGATTGCTTTATTTCATTTATCATGTCACAGCCCGAAAAGATTAAGGCAGTAATAATGCTAAGTATGAGTACTTTAACAGCTTTTTTCATTGCTCTCACATCCTAATCGCTCTTATTTTCTAGCTCATGTATTATGCTTTTACGATAAGCCCTTTTAATAACTAAAAGTGTGATGCAAAACACAAATTAAAAAGCGTCACAATTTCGTAACTTATGTGTAATTGTGCTTGTGCAAAGCAAGGAAGCAAAAAAGGATGCCTTCTAAAAATTCAGAAGACATCCTTTTTGATTTCGTTATTTTAATTGCTTTGGTAGCTGGAGCTTAATTTGTGTTCCTTCGCCAACTGTTGATGAAATAACTAGCTTTCCACCCACACTTATGGCACGCTCCTCCATACTAAATAATCCCACGCCTCTTTTTTCGATACTTTTCATATCAAATCCGACTCCTGCATCCTTTACCGTTAGCTGAATCATATCCGGTAAATCCTCGATAATGACTTCAACTTCATCAACCGATGCATATTTTGCAGCATTTGTTAAGCTTTCCTGTAATATACGGTACATCACAATTTCCTGTGCTGGCGTTAGTCGACGTTTTAATTTACCTATACGTTTCACTTCAATACCAAAATGCTCAACATAATTGTCGATATATGTTTTTATCGCAGGCTCTACGCCTAAATCATCTAGAACAGATGGTCTTAGCTCCCATGCCATTGTGCGTACATCGCTCATCATCGTTGATACATGGTGCCTAAGTGTGTGTAAATCATTTATATGCCCATGGTCAGCAATTAATCGATCAAGCTGAATCATAAGCGAAAATAAGCTTTGTCCTAAGCCATCATGCAGCTCACGTGAAATATGCTTGCGTTCCCTTTCCTGAACCTCCATCACTTGCACCATCATATCTTTTAATTGCTGCTCAGTTTCCTTTAGCTTCGTCACTTCATTTCGTATCGCTAAATATTGATAAGGCTTACTCTGATCATCTAAAAAAGGGACGATCGTCGTATTTACCCAATAAATTGTGCCATCCTTAGCACGATTACGTATATCGCCCTGCCATACTTTCCCACTAGAAATTGTTGACCATAGCTCATTAAAGAATGCTTTAGTATGAAAGCCTGAGTTGATTAAACGATGATCCCGCCCTATGAGCTCTTGCTCACTATATTTTGAAATCTCTACAAACTTATCGTTAACATATAATATTTTACCTGTATGATCAGTTAAAGCTACGATTGAGGATACACTAAGTGCATATTGAATATCTACTAACAAGACGAGCGACTGCTTTAACTGCTCTAATACCTGTTTATCTTCGATAATTTGCTCTAATAGTGCAACTAGTTGATCTCGATCCATATTTTTTGAATTGTTAACACCATAAATATAGCTTCTATTCATCATCAAATTGCAGCAGTCCTCTCTGCATGGCATACTTAACTAATTCTGGTCTCGTCTTTAACCCTAGTTTCTCCATTACATTACTTTTATGTGCCTCGACTGTTTTTACACTTATAAATAATTGCTGTGCTATCTCCTTATTGGCATACCCTTTAGCTAACCAGGTTAACACTTCTTTTTCACGTTCTGATAGTTGCAAGTAGGCTTGATCATATACAGGCTCGACTGCTTTTTGCTGTAGGAATTCATACATTAATAGCTTTGTTGCAGATGGATAAAGGTAAGCTTCACCACGAGCAACAGCAGCAATCGCTCCTACTAATTCCTCATGAGGGGCGTTTTTTAGTATATAGCCACTTGCACCTACCTTTATCGCTTGAAATAAATATTGTTCATCGTCATGCATCGTTAAAATTAAAATATTGACTTCCGGTAGCCTTTCTTTTAGCTCCTTTGAGGCAATCATGCCATCCTTTCCATGCGGCATACTTAAATCCATTAATACAACATTAGGCTTTAGCTTTTCAGCTAGCTCGATTGCCTCATCACCTTCAGATGCTTCACCAACTACTTCTATATTATATCTTCCATGCAAAAGCATATGTAACCCAGATCTAACTACTGCATGGTCATCACATATTAGGAGCTTAATCATGCCGATTCCTTCTTTCCTTCTTTCCTTCTCTTTGTTATAGTATACAAAAAAGAAGCCAGGACTTAAACTGGCTTCTTAAACGATCTAACTTTTATATTAATAATGAGCTTGTATTAAACTGTTTCTCTAATTCTAATATATATTTACTTGCTTGCTCAATACTATGCTTGTGGAATTGCTCCTTCTTACGCCCGACAATGATAACACCACGATATCTAAAATCATGATACATAATTGGCCATATATAAATATGGGATAAGTTTTCAGTCATCATTATCGCTTCACCTAGGCAGAATCGCTCCTCTTCCTTTGCAATGCTTAGCTGCTGTGCTTTTCCTGTGCGTAATGCTTGTGCTGTCAGTCCTGCGGTTGCACTTTGCTTTATTTTAGAGGTACGTAAGCTTTCTGTACCAATAAGATGGCGCCAACTTAATTTTCGCGTTCCAGCTTCGAGCAAGGCAAATGCTAGAATATCACTTTTGGTAATTTCTTTTATGCGATTAAGTTGAACAGCAATTTGTTCATCATTTACCATAGCATTTGCACCTCTCACAGTATTTTTAATATGATATAGCTATCATAATGTAAATAAACCTAATCTTATTATATCTAATGACATTTATGCTGTATGTTAGGGAATTCCCTTAATATTTATTTTTAAAGTGTAGGGATAATCCTTATTATCAAAAATCACACTTAGATTTATAGTAAAACTATAATGTATTAATAAGAAGGGAAGTAGCAAAAATGAGTATTTATTTCGAAAGCGAGAAAAATAAAGTTTCAAGGCCTATCAACAAGACACATCGCCCAGGTTCATTGAGCACCGTTTTTACTGACGAGCAGCTCGATTCACTTGCTTCCGTTATGCATGTAAAAAAATACTCTGCTGGTACGCATCTTTTTTGGGAAGGTGATGATGCGAATGCTGTTTACTGGATTCTTAAGGGTCGAGTAAAAATTCGCAAATCTACCAATGAAGGTAAAGACCTACTACTTTCTATTTTACAACCAGATGATATGATTGCAGACATCGACGCTTGGGACACCTCCCATCGTTATACAGCTGAAACAATAGATGATGTAGAAGTCGGTGTTATTCCTCGCTTACAGCTGGAAATGCTTATGGTTAAATACGGTGATTTTGCATATCGTTTCGCGATGTGGATGAGCTTATTACAAAGAAAAACAGAAACAAAGCTTCGTGATTTGCTAATGGGTGGAAAAAATGGAGCTTTAGCTTCAACATTAATTCGTCTATGTAATAGCTTTGGTCAAAAAAACGATGGAACCATTCGTATTGATATTAAATTAACTAATAATGAATTAGCAGAATTAGTAGGAACGACGCGTGAAGGTGTAAACCGACTATTATCTGCAATGAAAAAAGATGGCATTATTACTTCTGATTCAGTTGGTTGCATTACAGTCGTCGATCTTGAAAGTTTAAAGGATATGGCTGGCTGTCCTCTATGCCCTACTTGTCCAAAAGAGATTTGTCGCCTTTAGTGTATAGCATAAAACTATATGAATTAACTAAGAAATAGAATGATTAATATTACAGGCTACGTTTTAGTTTATCTTTCACGTAGCTTTTATTTTGCCACAAAATTTGTACAAGCCATTTTCAATATGTCTCACTTTGTGATTTTCATCACATACATAGATGTTTCGTTATTTTACAATAGAAACATAATGAGACACGTAGAAGGAAGTGAACGGTTATGCTCAACAAACAACCTTATATTAAGCATACTGATTCATCAGTTCGAGCTTTAATTGAACAAGCCGAACTTGCATCAAGTCATTACTTAAATATGAACCAGCAGCAAGTAGATGAATGCGTACAAAATATGGCTTTAGCAGGTATTAAGCGCCATATGGAGTTAGCTAAGCTTGAATTAAAAGAAACAGGGCGTGGAATTTTTGAAGACAAGATGATAAAAAACATGTTCGCTACTGAAACAGTATTCCATCAGCTTAAATATATGAGAACTGTCGGCGAGCTAGAAAACAACGAGTATGAGCAATATAAAGTTATTGCTGAGCCGATTGGCATCATTGTTTCTTTTATTCCTAACAGCACCAATGTTTCAAATATTTTAATGCAGTCCATTATTGCTGTAAAAACACGAAATCCAATCATATTTATATTAGACCCTGCAATTCAAAGATCCAGTATTCAAGCAATTGAAACGATGCTTGATGAGCTTATATTATCTGGTGCTCCTGCATCAGCTATTCAATGGATTGTTAATGAGCAGCAGCATTCACTTGCATTAGATCTTGTGTCAAGTTCAAAAGTTAGACTACTAATTTTAAGTGAAAATGAACCATTTATGAAGGCTGCTCAAGCGTATGGAAAACAGATACTGTACGCAGATTTCGCGAATGTTCCATGCTATATAGAAAAATCTGCTGATTTGAAGCAAGCGATAACAGATATTATTTTATCAAAAAGCTTTGATAATTCGATGATGTACACAGCTGAACAAGCTTTACTTATCGATCAGCCTATTTACGACACTGCTATTCGCATGATGAATGTGCTTGGCTGCTATATTTTATCTGAAGAGGAAAGTGTTTCGCTTTCAAATGTTCTGTTTGATGAAAATAATCATTTCAAGCGTGAATATATCGGTAAATCAGCACATTATCTAGCAGCGCTTGCGAACATTGATGTACCTGAGGATACTAAGCTACTTATTACGACACAATTTCAATACGGACATTCAGTACCAATGTCGAATATAAAGCCTGCACCGATTTTAGCTTTATATATCGTTAAAGATGTGGAAGATGCTGTTAAATTAAGTAAAGAACTTGTTATGTTTAGTGCAGCTGCACATTCAGCGGTCATCCATTCGCAAAATGAGGATGTTATAAATTACTTTGGAAATGAGCTACAAACATCTAGAGTGATTATAAATTCGCCTTCAAGTCAAAGCTCAGTTAGCTACAAGGAAAGAAAGCAATTTCCGTTTTACGATTTAGGCTACAGCTCTCTTGGATTGTCCAATGATAGCAACTATAACCTAGTTCAACACAAATACGTATCAAATCGCAATATTAATATGCAATGGTTCAAAATACCACCTAAGATGTATTTCTCAGCAGGAGCAACACAATATTTAAGCAAAATGCCAGACATAACTCGAATATATATCGTTACTGATCCTACTGTAGAGGCACTTGGTTATTTGGACAAAGTAAAGTACTTTTTAAGCAAACGTACTGAGCCTTACACTATGGAGGTTTTCACTGGAGTCAATCATGAGCCTGATATTGAAATGGTTAAGCAAGGTACAAAGCGCATGAATGAATTTAAGCCTGACTGTATTATCGCATTAGGCGGTGGCTCTACTATCGATGCCGCTAAAGCTATGTGGTTATTTTATGAAAGTCCTGAAACGAGCTTTGATACGATAAAAATGAAGTTTATGGACATTCGAAGCAGAGTTTATAAATACCCTCACTTGGGTAAAAGAGCTAAGCTTGTAGCAATACCAACCACATCAGGAACTGGCTCAGAGGTTACTTCATTTGCTACTATTACTGACTCTAAAAATGGTCATTCTAAATATCCATTAGCAGATTACGAGCTCACACCAGACGTTGCAATTATAGACTCAGAGTTCACTAAAACATTACCTAAGGAAATTGTTGCAGATTCAGGGATGGACGTTTTATGTCACGCTATAGAAGCTTATGTTTCAGTAATGGCAAATGATTTTAGTGATGGTTTAGCTATTAAAGCTATTCAGCTCGTATTTGAACACTTAGAAAAGTCTTATGCCGTAGGCGATCATATCTCTCGTGAAAAAATGCATCACGCGACTACAATAGCAGGCATGGCCTTCTCTAACGCGTTCCTTGGTATTTGTCACAGCTTATCTCATAAGTTAAGCGCCGAGTTTTTATTACCACATGGTCGAGTAAATGCAATTTTACTTCCTCATGTGATTAAATATAATGCTTCAAGACCTACAAAGTTTCAAAGTTTTGCAAATTATAGACATTTCCAAGCTGACGTTCGCTATGCAGAAATTTCTCGTCTAGCAGGCTTACCTGCTACATCTACCACTGAAGGCGTAAATAGCCTCGTTTCTGCAATACGTAAACTTAATCGTTCACTTGGCATTCCAGAGAGCTTCTCTGAAATCGGTCTTTCAGCAACTATCTTTGAATCTAAGGTTGAGTATTTAGCTGAGCGAGCATTTGAAGATCAGTATACAAACTATAATCCAAGAATGCCTTTAGTATCTGAGCTAACACAACTTTACCGTCAAGCATTTTATGGACATTTTGAGTAAGGATATACAAATTAAGGAGGAAAACCAAATGACAACATCAGTAAAAATTGAAAGACAGCATGCATGGGAAAACTTCAAAACAGGTAAATGGGAAACACAGGTTGATGTTCGTGACTTTATCGTAAACAATATGACAGAATATGAAGGTGACGAATCATTTTTAGCACCTGCAACTGAAGATACAAATAAATTATGGGCAAGAATTAGTGAGCTTTCAAAAGAAGAGCGTGAGCGTGGTGGCGTATGGGACGTTGATTTCAATGTTTCTACAATCGTTTCTCACGGTGCAGGCTATATTGATCAATCTTTAGAAAAAATTGTCGGTGTACAAACTGATGCACCTTTTAAACGTTCTGTTCAGCCTTTTGGTGGGATTAAAATGGTTGTGGATGCTTGCAAAGCTTACGGCTATGAGGTTCCACAGGAGCTTATTGATACATTTACAACAATTCGTAAAACACACAATCAAGGTGTATTTGATGCATACACTCCTGATATGCGTCTAGCTCGTAAAACCGGAATTATTACTGGTTTACCAGATGCTTACGGTCGTGGTCGTATTATCGGTGATTATCGCCGCGTAGCATTATATGGTGTTGATTTCCTTATTAAACAAAAGCAAGCTGATAAAGCATTAACTGATAATGTTCCAATGAGCGATGATGTCATTCGTGAGCGTGAAGAGCATACTGAGCAAATTCGTGCTTTAGAGGAATTAAAGCAAATGGCAGCTTCATACGGCTATGACATTTCTCGCCCAGCTCAAAATGCTCAAGAGGCAGTACAATGGTTATACTTCGCTTATTTAGCAGCGATTAAAGAGCAAAATGGTGCTGCAATGAGTATTGGACGGATTTCCACTTTCTTAGATATTTATATTGAGCGTGATTTAGAAGAAGGATTAATGACTGAGCAAGAAGCTCAAGAAATTATCGACCATTTTGTTATGAAGCTTCGTATCGTTAAGTTTTTACGTACACCAGACTATAATGAGCTATTTAGTGGTGACCCAACTTGGGTAACTGAGTCTATCGGTGGTATGGGCCTTGACGGTCGTTCAATGGTAACGAAAAACTCATTCCGTATTTTACACACTTTATATACTTTAGGGCCATCTCCTGAGCCTAACTTAACAGTATTATGGTCTACACAATTACCTGAAGCTTTCAAAAAGTATTGTGCAAAGGTATCTATTGAAACTAGCTCTATTCAATACGAAAATGACGATATCATGCGTCCTAAATTCGGAGATGACTACGGTATTGCATGCTGCGTATCTGCAATGCGTATCGGTAAACAAATGCAATTCTTCGGTGCCCGTGCAAACTTAGCTAAAGCATTACTATACGCGATTAATGGTGGCGTCGATGAAAAAATGGGTATCCCTGTTGTAAAAGGCTTAATTGAGCCTATTACATCTGAAGTATTAAACTACGATGATGTGATGAAAAACTTTGATAAAGTGATGGATTGGTTATCAGAGCTATACATTAACACCTTAAACGTTATTCACTACATGCATGATAAATACTCATACGAGCGTATTGAGTTTGCCCTACATGATCGTGAAATCGTACGTACGATGGCTTGTGGTATCGCTGGTCTATCAGTCGTTGCTGACAGCTTAAGTGCGATTAAGCATGCTAAAGTATACCCTATCCGCAACGAGCAAGGTATTGCAGTAGACTTTAAGATTGAAGGTGAATTCCCTCAATACGGTAACAATGAGGATAGCGTAGACGATATTGCTGTAAATCTGGTAAAAACATTTATGAATAAGCTAAGAAAACACAATTCTTACCGTAATTCAATTATTACACAATCTGTTTTAACAATTACTTCAAACGTGGTTTATGGTAAGAAAACAGGCTCTACACCTGATGGTCGTAAAGCTGGTGAACCATTTGCACCTGGTGCAAACCCGATGCATGGACGTGACCGCAAAGGTGCTTTAGCTTCATTAACTTCTGTTGCTAAATTACCTTATGATGATTCACTAGACGGAATTTCTAACACATTCTCTATCGTTGGTAAGGCATTAGGTAAAGAGCTGGATACACAAAAATCCAACTTAAAATCAGTGCTTGATTCCTATATGGGTCAAGAAGCACATCACTTAAACGTAAACGTATTTGATCGTTCAACATTGCAAGCTGCTATGGAACAACCAGAGCTTTATCCGCAACTGACGGTTCGTGTATCTGGATATGCAGTAAACTTTATTAAATTAACTCGTGAACAACAACTAGAGGTGCTTAGTCGTACGTTCCACGGTGAGCTATAATGCGTTCTTTAGAAGAGCAAATTGAGCACGACCGTCAAATGAAGGGAAGAATTCATTCGTTTGAAACATTTGGTTCTGTTGATGGGCCTGGTATTCGCTTCGTCTTATTTATGCAAGGCTGTGCACTTCGTTGTAAGTTTTGTCATAATCCTGATACGTGGGATATGAATACAGGTAATGTTTATACTGTAGATGATGTTATTAAACAAATTGAGCCTTATCTTCCTTATTATAAAAACTCAGGTGGTGGCGTAACCTTCTCAGGAGGTGAGCCATCACTACAAGCACCATTTTTAGCAGCCTTAGCAAGAGAATTAAAACGACGTCATGACGTTCATATTGCACTCGACTCATCTGGTTTTTTTGAAGCATCACATTTAATCTCCTCAGGTTTAGCTGATGCTATAGATTTAGTTTTATTAGACCTTAAAATTATAGATGAGAAAAAGCATATTGATTTAACGTCACAGTCAAATGAGCGTATTTTAAGAACAGCCAAGTTCTATAATGAGATTGGTAAAGCAATTTGGATTAGACATGTTGTCATTCCATCAGTGACGACTGATCATGAAGACGTTGTTTTACTTGGAAAAGAAATTGCTGCTATGCCAATGGTGCAGCGTGTCGAGCTATTACCTTATCATGAAATGGGTAAATACAAATGGAAGCAGCTCAATCTTCCATATGAGCTTGACCACGTTTCACCTCCAAGCTCGCAGATGATGAAAGAGGTAAAACAAACGTTAGAAGAGTATATAAAGGTTCCCGTTATTTATTAAGTAAAAAAAAAGAAGCTAGCCCCGAAATAGGCCAGCTTCTTTTTTACTTTCAAATACTCTTCACTACGATGCTGTGATGTTTTGCTCAATTATTTGCTGCTTCCAGTTGTTATATCTTTGCCAAGCTGTACCATTCTCTAATATTGGTCTACAAATGTATATCCCCTGCTCGATTGAATTGACTTTACCTGCAACATGTAAGCGTGCTGCCGCATTAAGTAATACTTGATTAAAAAAGGCGGTATGACCTTTTCCTTGTAATACCTCCTCCGTTACGCTTACCTGCTTAGCAACTGTCCATGTCAAATCATCTGGGACTGCCGTTTCTAACCCATACAGCTCTGGATCGATAATTTGCAATTCTGCTTTCCCTGCTTCAACAGAAAAGGTTCGTGTTGGGCGATCAATAAATAAATCCTCTGATCCTTCTGCACCCTGTACGATTAGTGCACGTTTATATCCTAAATCTTGTAGAAGCTCACTCATACGATTAAATACAGTATTATGAAATACACCAAAAACGAGATAAGGTGATTGAGCATAATCAATTAATTTTTCGACTGTATTTAAAATAGTGCGCATGTCTAATTGCTCACGTACTGGCCTTAGCTCTGCAATTGCTGGAAGCCACTGCTGTGCTGGAACATACAATAAGCCGCTCCTTTCGGCAACGCTTAATGCCATCTCTTTACTATACAAGGAGAAATCAACACCTATTTCAGTTAACATATCATGTAGTGTAATTCCGTTCTTTGGAGGAATGCTAGGTGAACTATGCAGCGTGACTGGTAAGCCTGCTTCAGCTAACACAAATGCAGTCGCAAAGGTAGCAAAAAAAGTTTTAGTACGACCATCATAAGGACCTGTGCAATCGATTCCGTTTATACTTGATACACGATAAGCTTGCTGGCGACAAACTGTAGTAAAAGCCTTTAACTCATCAATACTTTCCATTTTTATTCGCTGTGCGATAAAAAAAGCTCCGATTTGTGCTGGAGTCGCTTTTTGGTTAATAATCCAATCTGCTGCTTCTAATGCTTCCTCATATGATAAGTCGCGAGCTCCTCTTTTACCTCTCCCGACTTCCTTCAATAATGCTTTAAACATGGTGTCTGCCCCTTTCATTTTTTCTCAAGCAGTTGATAGACTTTTACAATTGAAGAAGCCACATCAACAAGCCGTTTACGTTCATTCATGGCTTGTTTTCGTAGCATATCGTACGCTTCTGCCTCAGATATATTTTTAATTTTACATAAAATACTTTTAGCTAATTCAATCCATTTACGTTCTTCAAGCTTATCCTCTAGTAGCTTTCGTTCTGTTAGCCATTGTTGACGTTCAAAGCATTGCTTTGAGGCAAAATAAAATGCCCAGTGAATTTCTTCTTCATTCATCTTAGGTGATAGTAAACCATCTAGCAATATATCACTATCACAAAAATCCTTTGAATAGTGTGACGTAGTTATACTACACCACCACAGCAATGGTAGTCGTTTCCACTGCATTAGCTTATGTGTCCAGCTTTTTGTTTCCTGCAAGGACATATTAAGAACAATCGCATCTGCCACTGAAATTTGATTTTTTACTTGCTCCGTACAATCTGCTACATATACAATATATCCAACTGCCTCCAGCTTTTCAGCGAGCTGCATGTCTTCGTTAGATTCTAATTCATGTTCATTTATTGGTAATTGATTAATCATTAATATTGAACGCATATGGAAGTACTCTCCCCTCTTACTTTGTAAAACGTTACCTCCCCTATAATTATATGTCAATATATATAACATATATATAAGAACTATTTGTCGATAATAACGAATAATTTGCATTTTGCGTCAGATATATTTACATCGTATTAATTGTATAGTAAAGTGATGCTATCAAAACTTACCAAAATAATTTGAATACAATGAAGTATTCGAATGACGTGGCAATGAAGCCTGTCTTCACATATGAATTGAGTTTACACATGTTTTGTGTGCCTTGAATTCTATGTGAAGCAGGCTTTTTTTATATTTAATGCATGGAGAGGAGATAGGGATATGAAAAAGAGAGAAAAATTACTTCTAATTGGCAATGGTATGGCAGGCATTCGCACAATTGAACATTTGATTAAACTCGCACCTGATAAATATGACATCACGATTGTTGGTGATGAGCCTCATCCAAACTACAACCGAATTATGCTTTCCTCTGTATTAGCTGGAGGAGCAAACATGAATGACATTACAATAAATGACTGGGATTGGTACAAGGAGAATAATATTACGCTCGTAACAGGACAAAAAGCTGAAAATATTGACACGACAAAACGCATTGTTACGACCAATCTACAGATAAAATTCTCATATGACGTACTCATTATCGCAACTGGATCGTTACCATTTATATTGCCGATTCCAGGTGCTGATAAGGAAGGTGTAATCGCATTTAGAAATATTAACGATTGTAATATGATGCTAGAGGCATCTAAAGCATATAAAAAAGCTGTCGTTATAGGGGGTGGATTGCTCGGACTTGAAGCAGCTAGAGGGTTGATTCACCTTGGAATGGATACAAGTGTTGTTCATATTCATCATTATTTAATGGAAAGACAACTGGATGAGCCAGCAGCAAAAATGTTACAGCGTGAGCTAGAAAATCAAGGGATGAACTTTTTGCTTAACAAGCAATCTGCCGCAATAGTAGGACGTAAGCGCGTGAAGTCACTACAATTCGCCGATGGTAGTGAGGTGCAAGCTGATCTCGTCGTAATGGCGGTAGGTATTAGACCAAATATAGAATTAGCTAAGAGCAGTGGTATTGCTATTAATCGCGGCATTATCGTAAACGATTATATGGAAACCAATATCCCGAATGTGTTTGCAGTTGGTGAATGTGCGGAGCATCGTGGTATTGCCTATGGCTTAGTTGCACCACTTTATGAGCAAGGAGCAGTACTGGCAAAGCGACTTGCCGATGTAGAAACCGCTGGTTATCAAGGCTCAGTTACCTCTACTAAGCTTAAAGTTTCAGGCGTGGACGTGTTCTCAGCAGGACATTTTGTGGAATCCAAAAGCAATAAAGCTCTTCGTTTTCAAGATGATGTTAGCGGGACCTACAAAAAAATTGTAATTGAGAACGGTAAGCTTATTGGTGCTGTATTGTTTGGTGACACCTCAGATGGTACAGAGTTATTCTCGCTAATTAAAAAAGGCGAAAATATCGAAGGCAGAGAAAAAGAGCTTTTATTAGGCTTCTCGCTAGATACTAAAAATAGCAATCCACTTGCAAGATATGAAGCAATGGCAAGTGACGAAATTGTTTGTGGCTGCAACGGTGTTAGCAAAGGGACTATAGTAGATGCTATTCAAACAAAAGGCTGTACTAATGTAGCAAGCATAAAATCCTGCACTAAAGCGTCAGCATCCTGTGGTGGATGTAAACCAATAGTACAGGGATTGCTTCAAGTATACGCTGGTGATGCTGCTACTGAGCCAGTCAAGGAAGGAATTTGTGGCTGTACAACTTTAACTCGAGATGAAATTGTAGCAGAAATTGAGCGTATGAGACTGCTTTCTATAAAAGAAGTCATGAATGTGCTTGCTTGGAATGAGCCAGAGGGCTGTTCAAAATGTCGTCCAGCACTAAACTATTATATTGGCATGCTTTTTCCAGAAGAGTATGTGGATGAAAAGGAATCTCGCATTACGAATGAGCGCTACCATGCTAATATCCAAAAGGATGGAACATATTCAGTAGTTCCGCGTGTTTATGGTGGTGTAACAACGCCATCAGACCTTAAAAAGATTGCTGAGGTTGCAGAGAAATTCGAAGTTCCTATGGTTAAATTCACTGGTGGTCAGCGTCTTGATTTATTAGGTGTTAAAAAAGAGGATTTACCAAAAATGTGGGAAGAGCTTGATATGCCTTCTGGTCATGCTTACGGCAAAACACTTCGTACTGTAAAAACATGTGTTGGCTCGACGTTCTGCCGCTTTGGTACGCAGGATTCTATATCAATGGGTATCCGGATGGAAAAAACGTATGAGCGACTAAATACGCCATCAAAGGTGAAGCTTGCAGTTTCAGGCTGCCCACGAAATTGTGCGGAAGCAACTATTAAAGATTTAGGCGTCGTTGCTATAGACGGTGGCTGGGAAATTCACGTAGGTGGTAATGGTGGCGTTAAGGTTAGAGCAACTGAATTGCTTTGCATCGTAAAAACTGAGGATGAGGTTATGGAATGGTCCTCTGCCTTCCTTCAGCTTTATCGTGAACAAGCAATTTGGAATGAACGTACTGCTCATTGGATTGAGCGTGTCGGTCTTGATTATGTAAAAGAAGCATTAGCAAATAAAGAGGATCGTGTTGCACTTGTCTCACGTATCGAGCACACATTAAGCTTAACGACTGATCCATGGAAGGAAATCATTCAAAATAAAGAACTTCGCAAAAACTTTGAACAGCTTGCCGATGTTAAATCGGCTACTAGATAGGAGGTTTTAGTCATGGCTGAAAAAATATATGTAGGTAAAATAGCTGACATTGATGTTTTAAGCTCCCGTAAATTAAAAATTGAAAATATAGATATCGCTCTATTTCATTTATCTGATGGCAGTATTCTTGCAGTGGAAAACAAATGTCCTCATAAGGGTGGTTTATTGTCAGAAGGTATTGTTTGTGGTAGTAAGGTGCATTGCCCATTACATGATTGGAAAATCGACCTTCGTAGTGGCAAAGTTCAGGAGCCCGATGATGGATGCGTAACGACCTTTAAAACAGAAGTTGACGAGCAAAGCGGAGATATTTATATTACAGTCTAGATTATTTATGTAAAAAATATAGAGATAAAATATATGTGAGATAAACGGATTGACAAGCTATGAGCTATGTAAGTCAATAAGCCCGTCAATCGTATTCAAGCCTCACATGAAGTATAGCAGTAAAAGAGGGGGGATATTATGAAAAGAGAATTTAATATAACGCTTCTACCACAGCAAAAAAACAATATGAACGGTTTAGAATTTTACGCTACTTCAGCTCTACAAGGCATAATAGCAACAGGGCATGTCGCTATTATGGGGGCAGGGCCTGGTGATCCAGAGCTTATAACAATTAAGGGGATGCGTCTACTACAAGAAGCAGATGTCATCTTATATGATCGACTAGTCAATGAGGATTTGCTTCAATATGCTCCGCATGCAGAGCTAGTATTTTGTGGTAAAGCACCTGGTAAGCATGCTATGAGCCAAACAGAAATAAATGCTGCACTTATTCATTATGCATATTTAGGCAAAAAAGTTGTGCGCTTAAAAGGCGGGGACCCCTTTGTTTTTGGGAGAGGCGGCGAGGAGGCTTTGGCACTCGCTGAGGCTGGAGTTCACTTTGACATTATACCTGGTATCACTTCAGCGATTGGAGCTGCTGCTGCTGCTAATATCCCTCTAACACATCGCAATGTGGCCACTTCCTTTGCTTGCGTCACTGGATATTGCTGTGACGAGAACAACAAGCAAGTACGCTGGGACTTACTTGCACACAGTGTAGATACGCTAGCTATATATATGGGAGTCGGTTCACTAGCTCAAGTTCAAGAGGCATTACTACAGGCAGGAAAGTCTAGCTTAACTCCAATAGCCTTTATTGAGCAGGGTACAACAGTAAACGAGTGTATTTATACAGGTACACTTAGTCATATGTGTGAGCTTGCTCGTGTTCATAATATAAAGAACCCATCACTCATCATTATTGGCGAGTCTGTTCGTATACGTGAACAGCTCCAATCCGCTCTCATGCAAGCAATGAAGCTTCGTCACATTGTTTAAACGATAATGAAAAAAACGCCTTATGTAAGGCGTTTTTTTCATTATTGCTATGATTTTGATTTAATGCTGTACTTTTTGACTCCGCTATTAAGTCTATTATGACTTTTTCTATTTCACTTTTAAGCTTAAGTGGAATCCTAACAACATACATAAGATCCTTTAGCTTAAATACATAAGCCTCTTCTTTACTATTATAATATTGCTCTATCTGCTTATCACCTAGCATTAATAAGGCTTGGCTATTCAATTCATGTGATAAATCCCAATCACTTTTTGACAAATATATTGAAGCACCATTAACATATTTTATGGTCACCGATGGACTAGTAAAGCCATCGTCGTATTTTTCAATAGATTGAATCTCCCATACAGTTGGCAAAATTGGAGGTTCATCGATCCTTAATGTCTCTGCGACTGTTTGTATTGTATTAGATGCACTCTTATCATCATTATTTAATAATGAGCAGCCTGATATGATAAACACACATAATAGTAATATGCCTAAAACTCTGTACATACTGTAGAAGCCTCCTGATTCAACACATATTTCCTTTAAATAACGATACTATATCATAAATTGTTGCAACGTTGTATTAATTTTAAATTCAGATTCTCTATGTGGAGGTTAATTTGAAATGAAAGATATTCAGGTTAGCTTACGTTTATATCATGATGGTTTATCAAATTAAAAAAGCATACAGTATTTAAAAATTAAATAGAGGCATACATATTCTAATGTAGCCTCTAAAGAGAAGAAGAAAAAAAGGTTAGGAAAGAAAAAGGTTAAAAATCTTTCGCAACTTTACTATACAGTATGTACAAATCTAGAAAATGTATACATGTTGTATGACTATTTTTAGTCTCAACCTGTGGAAGGAGGTATATTTTTTATGTTAATGATATTAAGAATTATTTTTTCAGTAATTGCAATCATTTTTGCTATATTAGCAATAGAGTCTAAAAATATTGATTATGCTATGTACATGCTTCTAGCTTTAGGCTTAACGATGCTCATGACAGGCATACAAGAAATTAATCAAAATAAAAAGCTAATCGGCTGGCTATTAATTTTAATATTTCCTTTGAATTTATTCGTATTCATCCAGCATTTTTTCTTTAATTAAAAACTACTCGAATTAAGCTACTTATAAATAAAGGAGGACTATGTAATAAATACATAGTCCTCCTTTACTATCAATTATTTTGTCCTAGCAAGGATCAGCTGCTGGATTACCCGCTTCTGTTGCAGTACGGAAGCTAGAGCCACACCCACACGAAACTGTAGCATTAGGGTTATCCATCGTAAAGCCCCCACTCATCGCTGACTCTTTAAAGTCAATGACTAGACCACGTAAATACTTTATACTATCTTGATCGACAACAACCTTTAAATTGTGAATTGTCAGCTCGTTATCCCCTTCTACAAGCTCATCATCTAAGCCCATTGCATAGGAGAAACCACTGCATCCACCTTCCTTTACACCTACACGTAAAAATAAATCAGGATTTTCTTGATCAGCTAAAAGCTCGCTTATTTTCTCAGCTGCTTGTTCAGTAATCGTAATCATGCTCATTCCTCCTCTATAAGAAAGCCTCTATCGGCATTCACTTACATTTATATAGTAAGTATACCCCACAACTTCCCTCATCTCAATAGTGATAAATCGGAAATAAAATGGGGATGTTACTGCTTATAGCATTATAATAAATCAAGCAGCTTATCCAGCTCTTCTTGTTGTTTTTTCTCATCGATTAAAAATTGCTCTATTGCAATCTCTAATTCATCTACAGAGTCTGCTGCAACGATTGTACCATTTACTAAAGCGAATGGCTTTAAATAGCATTCACCACAATTACCTAGACAGCCATATTCAATTGCTTCAAAATCATCATCATCCTCGTACTTGTCTAATAAACGTTCAGTACCATGATGCATATTACTTGTACAAAACTCAATTGTTGGTTTTAACATGATTGACACCTAACTTTAATGTATATTAATTGACATTCATTTTCATTTGCTTTACTTTGTACTATAATAGAATAGAAAGGAGTTGAATGCAATGAGCGAACAAACACAAGATACAATTTATGATGAAGTACTTGATGTTCTTGATAAGCTACGTCCGTTTTTACAACGCGACGGTGGTGATGTTGAGTTAGTAGACGTAGAAGACGGAATCGTAAAACTACGTCTAATGGGAGCTTGCGGTAGCTGCCCAAGTTCTACAATTACATTAAAAGCAGGTATCGAGCGTGCCTTAATCGAGGAAGTAGACGGAATCGTAGAGGTCGTTCAAGTTTTCTAATATTTGAATCAATATACAATGAAGGCGAGTATACGTATAGCGTAGACTCGCCTCCTTTTTTATTTAATATTGGCACGAATAGGATCGAATCCACCTGTAACATCAATGACATTACCAGTTAAATAGCTAGATTTTTCATCACATAAAAAGACGATAACGCGTGCTACATCCTCACCAGTTCCAGGTCTTCCAACAGGAGATTCAAAATCAGATTGGTGTAGCACTTCATCAATGGACTTTTCTTTAAATTCACCTTTTATATCTCCAGGACCAATTAAGTTTACAGTAATACCAAACTGAGCTTCCTCAACTGCTAATGACTTGGTGAAGGACACTAGTGCCGTTTTAGCTGAAGCATAAACTGCTCGGTGTGGCCAAGCTCGTGCTTCGTTGGCATGACCAAAGCCAAAATGAATAATTCTCCCCCAGCCCTTTTTTCTCATATATGGCAATGCTCGATGATTAAGTAGCATCACTGATAATAAATTACCTTGCACAAGCGAAATAATCGTTGATTCATCATATTCCTGAAATAGCTTACGTTCTCTTACAAATGGACCAGCATTATTAATTAATATATCTACTCCATCCCATGCTTCTATTGCTTCAACAATAGCTTGTACACCTTCTAAAGTACAAATATCTGCCTTTACTAAACGAACTTCTATCTCGTAATCCTCTAACTTTTCCTTTAATTGAATAACTTCACGCTCACTTGCTAGATAATGAAGCATAATATGACAGCCTTCTTTAGCAAGCTCTATTGCTGTTCTCTTTCCTAAACCTTTTGCACTACCTGTGATTAAAGCCTTTTTCCCCATTAGCTTCTTCACTCTCATACCCCATTTCAAACAAACTTATCTTAAGATTAGTCTATCCGCATATTGAAAGGTTAGTTTAATTACGTTGATGTTCATCATTAATCCAACATACAAATCCTCTATTTGTTCACTTAAATTTTCTAAGCGTACATCTTGACCAAACATCCGTGTTTCTTGTATTAAATCATCTTCCATTTCGGAATTCATATAATGAACTTCTGTATTTCTTCTTTTTCTTAATCTAAACGTAGCTTCTTTACTCGCTTCTTTAATTTCATTTAATGGTTCAGTTAGATGTAAATGAAGTCTACGTTCACGTAACGTTCTAAGAACAGTAAAAAAAGAATAATGTGGTTTAACCTGTTCAGTTTTAAGCTTTAATAATTCATTTAAGAAGGTACCTATTTTATCTAACAAAGAAAATACTCTTATAAATCCATTCTTATCATAATAAACGTAAAAAGCATACCATTTCTGCTGCTCTTCACTCATTTCATTTACTATTGTCTCGTGAATACATTGACGATAATAATGTGCTGCCTCATAGCTAGCATAGAGCTCTATTAACGATGACTCCAGTCCTTTTGTCCATACTCTATACTTAACTAGCTGCGTATCAGGTTCTGGAGAAGCTTCAATTTTGTCACTAAGTTTTTTAATAAAGGATTTAAGAATTAATAATACCTCGATTAATTCCTTATGAGGCTCTATATGTTGTGAAGAAACAAAACTAAGCATCCTTTCACCTCTGTCGTTATAGTATATTATTCATCTTATTTTACATATAAATTTATAACTTTGCTAGTTTTACCCTTTTTTACATTCTCATACATGATGACTGCAAAAATAAACTTATGTTAATCCATTTATAAATAAAATGTATAATTATATAGATTTTGTAATTGCGATTACGGAAATTATCTCCCTTTTCCATTAAGATGTAAATGAAAATGAACTGAAGGAGAGATAATAAATGAAAAAGTGGTTTCCACTACTACTAGCAGTAAGTATTTTTGTTACATTACTTACACCTGCTAGTGTATTAGCCGCTCCTAGCACTACGATATCAGATGTACTAGGGCAAACAACGGCTGAACAAAATATTGTGAAGAAAAATATTTTCACTGAAGATTTACTAGATGCATGCTACTTCTCTGGTGATTCAGTATTTTATGTCGCTGGAAAAGGAGGTACATTGCTTGAAAGTGGTGATGGTACAGAGTGGGATCAAGTAACAGATGCTGACATTACAAGTAGTACAACTGTTGATTTCATCGCACTTGATTGCTCCAGTGATTTAGCCGTTGCTATCGGTGTAGATGAAACAACTTCTCCAATTACAAATTATGTCTTTGTTAATGACGGTACTGGCTTTACAAAAACAGATTTATCTGCCATTGCTGGTTCAAATGGAACAGGTATTAAAGTAAATGATGTAAAAATTAATGGTGACACTATTTTCATCGTAACTGACAATCAATATGTTTATCGTTCGTTAGATGCTGGAGTTACTTGGAGCCATATTTCTATTAATAATACCGGAAATTACAAAGGCTCAAAAAGTATTACAACTTTAGACGATCAGTTTATGATTTTCAATGACTACGATTCAGCTAGTAGACAATATTACTACTTTACAACAACGCCTGCGACTGATCTTTGGAATGAAGGCAATTTTACTTCTAAATTTCAAGGCACAGTCACAGATACGTTCTTTGGAGCAGCAGATAACAAATGGTATGTTCTTTCAAATAGCAATGGTACAACTGGTTATGTTACTTCATTTTCAAATGGAGGCATTCCTACTAGTCCAACTGCACAGTATGTTCCTATGGGGGGCTTTTCTAATACTAATGTAACCATTCTTGTAGGTTATAAAAATGACAATATGATTATTCGATCAACTGCAGATAACACACACTCTGGAACTCCTTTACATCAAATTAGCAGCAGTGGTATTTTAAGATTTGCAAATGCAGGACCTGGTAAACTAAACGCTGTAACAGGAGCAGAAATTAATGGGACATGGACGTATGTCGCTGTTGGTACATCAGGTACAATCTTAAAAAGCACAAATGCTTATGATTTCAAGCCTGTCGCTCAAATAGCAGATACTACTGCTACGATTACACATTATGCTGTCTATAACGGTACACAAGCATCACTTAATGGCTTTGCTGCTGCCGTCACTTCAGATAAAAAAATATATTTCACTGAAGATGGTACCAACTTTATCCAGTGGAATAATATTAATCTTCAAGGTGAGGTTGTAGCCTTTGATTTTTACAATGGCAATAACTCGAATATTTTTGTAGGTACGTATGATCAATCAACGAATACCGCGTATAAATATGATATTTATTATAATACTGTCAATTCAACAACAACACATTCTGACTTTATTGTAACTGGCTATTCAAAAACACCATCGGGCGACTTTGCACTTCTCGGTAAAAATACAGCTGGTAAAGGTAAAATGGCCACAGCCAACGTTACAGCTACATTTGATGGTGTTGAAACCTATAACGGAAATAATGTAAGAAGAGAATTAGGAGAAATTCATACAACTATACAGGTAGGCACTGATAACTTTATGGTGGCTGGCACAAAACTATACTACACGCCTTGGAATAACCCTAACTATAATATTTACCCCTATAACGAACATGGCTTAGAAGCTTCATATAAAAAACATGCGACTTCAGGATCTGATCTACTTTTCATGGATACAACTGGTAAAGTGATGCTGCTTGGAGATCTTTATTTCAATCAAGGAATAACTTATAAAGATGTCATATTTACTGGAACAGCTGTTGGTCTAACAAATTTCCAACTCAAAGAGTTACTATCAGTAAATGATGTATTCTTTACATTAAGTCAATCTGGAGAGCTTTATCTATCATACGACGGTATTATTTGGTCTGATGTAACAGCTTTTAATAATCAATCGGTAGCTGATATTGATAAAAGAGGTACAAATCTTATCGTTACGCTAACAGATGGCACTGTAAAATCGATAAACATTCCATACAGTCCAAAAGATGAAGAATCTTATACGCACTACCCTTTAATCGCTCTATCTAGACCTACGGGAACAACATATAACAATGTAGCAAATCAATACTTTATTCGCTTTGATATAAATACAGACACTGCTTATAACGACTCTAGAAGAACGATTAGCTGGTACTATGAGGATAATCAAGGCCAATTAGTAGAATATACAGACCTGCAAAACGAAACGAGTTTTGATATCGGCACATTAGCTGCTGGTACGCATACACTTTACGCTAAGGTTGTTCATACGGATGCTTCTAAACTAGATAGAACGACAGCCGAAAGATTATATGGTCCTTTCACGTACAATATTAATGCAGTAAACTATGATTTATCCGCTTCATTTAGCGATACTAGCTTTGAAGTCACTGACGGTTATACTGCGAATGATGTACAGCCAATTAGGATTACGCTTGAAAACACTGGTAATATGCTATTAGATGATGTTTTGATTAACACTACTAACAGTACACTTACAGCTAGTAGTTCCTTAACGAGTGTAAATGTTGGGGCTACTAAAACAATAGACCTGATATTAACTACTGGTCTTGCTACGGGTACCTACACGAATGATATCACAATAGCTTCTACATCAAATAAATTTACACCTATAACAGAAACAATTACTATTAATGTTTTAGCACCACCTGTTTATTCAGTAGATGTTGCTGCAAGTGGAAATAATTTAATTCTACCATATAACTATACTTCAACTACAGCAGCTAAAGGTGAACTTATAATAACAAATACGGGTAATAGAACTATTACAGATTTAGAGCTTATATTATCTGATACAACAAACTTTGCATTGAGTGGAATACCAAGCTCAATTTCAATTGGCCAATCAGC